>LXNI01000357.1_pt1 | contig 55323 bp, 31 predicted proteins | sample 809091 | NCBI WGS metagenome assembly LXNI01 (sample SAMN04870527, study PRJNA318959) | sponge metagenome | biome: 01000161; feature: marine sponge reef; material: water | host: Sarcotragus foetidus | place: Greece: Milos, Mediterranean Sea | collected 2013-05-29 | depth 5-7 m
GGTCATGGGCCGGGGCGGGAGGGGATTCTTTCCGGTTATCGCATGGATTTCAGTCGTTGCTGTCGTCACGGGTCTACCTCCCTGCAAGAATGGTCCAATAGAAATGTCCACAAAAGAATAAAGCGCCTGATCCGGTCTTGTTTCCGGTTAAACGAGAATATTTTTTGTTTACATTTTGGCCGGATTTATTCTGCATTTATTCTGCACGGACCCCGTTTTATTCTGCACGGACCCAGTTTTATTCTGCACAGCCCCCGTTTTATTCTGTACTTATTCTGCTTCTGCATTTATTCTACAAGTCGCCATTGGGGCTTTTTGCGCCATCCTCCGCCCGCACCAGCGCCACCCAATCCTTGCCGTCCGGTCCAGGCGGCGGTGCGCCGATCGACACGACGCCTTCTCCCGCCGCGTGCGCCACGCTGCCGGTTTGCAGCGCGCCGCCTTCCACCGGATCGTACCAGCGCACGGAGTAGCTGCCCGGAAGCACCTGAAGGGATACGCCCTCGTCGTCCGGCGATGCCTCCGGCACGTACACCGCATATATTTCTCCCGGTTTCGCCAGCACGTACCGGTCGCCGGGCGCCAGGCCGTCGTCCGGCGCCATTTCCCAGTAGGGCAGCCAGGCGTCGAAGAAATGCAGAGCGTGGCGTACGTAATCCCAGAACCGGTCCCGGCTCCGGAAATCTTCCAGGTTCAGGTCGTTGTGCGGATGCTGGTAGCCGAAGTAAAACTCCAGCCCGGCGCCCCCGGCCATAAGGTGTCCCCAGATGGTGCGACGCCGGATGTCGCCGTGGTTACTTTCCGGTCCGTCCGGCATGACGCCGATCTGCCAATCGCCCTGTTCGTCGTTGGCGACCACCCATTTTTTGCCCGCCGCCGCCGAGGCGCGCCGCCATTGCAGCGTATGCTCATGCACCCGGTTCCAGTGCGTTTGCAAGGAAATCCCCGCCAGTTCGGAAGAATCTCCCAGCAAAGGCGTGTACGCCTCTGTGTGCTGGTCCGGGTAGGTGTGCAGCACGATCGGATGATCGTAGGGGTCCAGCGCGCGGATATACTCCGCATACGACCGGATGCGGTACTGCCTCGGATCGTCCAGTTCTTCCCAGATGTCGTTCTCCTCGCCCAGATTCCAGTTCAGGGCAAGGTGATGCCCGAAACGCGCCGCCAGTTCCCGGTAATACAGCTTGCGCTCCGGGCCTGGTTCGCCGCCGTCCAGCAAAAGGTCGTTTTCCGTTTCCTGGGTCTTGAAGTGCAGGAAGAGGCCCAGGCTGTCGGCATGGGCGAAGACGCGCTCCCACTGCGCGAGTTTAGAGACGTCGTAGCGGTCGCGGGCGTCGTGCCGGATCCACGGCCACACATTCTTGCCGTCTCCCTCGACGTTCATCGTAAGGAACGAAATGGCGTTCAGGCCCTCCGAAGCGAGATAATTCAGTGCGCCGACGAGTCCCTTCCCTTTGCCGTTTCGCCAGACAGGATCTCCCTCGTTCCAGTCCCCGATGTGCGGTTCCCAGGTTTTGAGCGGGACATCCCCCGCATGGACGGACGTTCCGTCGAAATCCTCGTAGGCCAGCAGGGTTTCCGGGCTGTCCGCGCCCCCTTTCACGAAGCGGGAGCCGTCGTCGAAGCGCAGATAATGTTCTCCGACATAGCGCAGCACGCCCTTGCCCCGGAAATCCCGCCCGGTCTTGTCGGTCCCGGATACGGTAAAGGCGCCTTGTGCGCCGTCGAAGGACGCCGGTTCTCCGGCCAGCGGGTCCAGGCGGATCGCCACGTCGGTTCCCGTTCGGAAGGAAGCCTCCCAGGACCAGGTTCCGGTCCGGTGGGGCGTGAAGTGTGCGCGCCACCGGTTGCCCGAATCGGCTCCGGTGTCCGCCGCGTTCCCGTCGGCGGCGAAGTAGCCCGGCGCGACGAGCCGGTCCCCCGTTTCTTCATGCCGAAACGTTACGTTCAGCCGGTAATCGCGGAACGGATTCAGTGTGCCGGTTTCGGAAGATTCCGGGCCCTCGAACGTGATGCTGATCGGATGATACAGCATCCGCTCCCCGGCGACGACGGGTTGAGGCGGTTGCTGGGCGGCGGCAATAGAAGGGGTGAATCCAAGCGCGAAAAAGCAGAACAAAAAAATTTTATTCCACAGAACCTGCTTGACACTATATGCATTATATGCTATCATATATATCATATTCTGGAGGCTGTGATGCCTAAAAATCTGCAAGTTCGTAATCTTGACGAAGAGCTGGTCATTCGGCTGAAACGCCGTGCGGCGCGCCACGGGCGTTCGGCGGAAGCGGAGCATCGTGAAATTCTGCGTCAGGCGCTTTCGGCGGAAGTGGAACCTGCGTTTGACGAATTAGCGGCTCGGCTGCGATCCATGACGCAGGGGCGCCCGCAGACCCCTTCAGAGGTGCTCCAGCGTGAAGGACGGGAGGAACGGTGAATCGCTTTGTTGTTGACGCAAGCATCGCTATAAAATGGGTTGTGCATGAGGAGGATTCCCTTAATGCACTGGCCATTTTACAAAATTTTCCTCTCTCATCTCCCGATCTTTTGATCGCCGAATGTTCGAATATTCTTTGGAAGAAGGTAAAACGCGCGGAGCTTACCGCCGATGAGGCGATCATGGCCGCGCATCTCATACAAAGAGCCGATGTTGAACTGTTGCCCACGCGGGGCTTGATGGATGAGGCCACGCGTCTTGCCATAGAGTTGGATCATGCTGCGTACGATTGTATCTATCTGGCGCTGGCCATCGAGAAAAATTGGCCTTTCGTTACGGCGGACGAGCGCTTCCGTCGCAAACTCGCGCAGGGTACCCATGCGCGCCTGAGCCGGAATGTACTTTCGATGCAGGAGGCCTTGGCGATGCGGGCATAGTCAGGTACCCTCAATCTTCATCCGTCCCCCTCACGCCCCATTCCATCGCTCCAGGCCCAGGAGCCGCTTGCCGCGGTCGGTCAGTTTGGCCTGCCCGTACACCTTCTTTTCCAGTTCGCGCGGGTCACCCGGGAAGGCGATGCCCTTGGGCGCTTCGCACTCGCGCCATGAATGGATGCGCTGCCGGGTGAGCTCCTCGTTGTCCTCGCTGGCCGGGTACATGGAGACATACTGCGCCATCCGCACCCGATCCTTCGACGTATTCGGACGGATGCCGTGCGCCTGCAGGGAGTTCCAGATGATCAGGTCCCCGGCGCGCAGCGGAATGAACCGCACCTCAAACCCGGTTGTGTCCGGCCGGAACGGGTCCCGGTCCGCAGGCTGCGTCCTGGCCCATTCGTCAAAGGTGCGGAACAGGTCCGGCACGCATTGCAATCCGCCGACCTCCGCGTCCGTATCCACGAGGGACAGCACGCCCTGCACGTTCACGGGCAGCGGATCCTGCGACGTGTCCACATCCCAGTGGATGAAACCCCCGAACTTCCGCCCGTCCCGGTTGGGCGTGTTCAGGTTCGCCCGGTCGATGGTGACCCACAAGTCCTCGCGATCCCAGATGTCCACATAGGCGTCGTAGACCCGGCGCGATTGCCGGGTGTCCCACAGCAGCTGGTGATTGTACACCTCCACCATGCCCGAGTTGTTGAGCTCCGCCATCCCGTGCGCACGCCGGTCCGTGGCGCTCCACGTGGACAGGTCGTTGGGGTCCATATCCTGAAATTCCCACAAAAAAGCCTTCAGCCGCTCGACATGGTCGGGGGGGATGGCGTCATGCACGATCACATAACCCCAGGTGGTCCAGTGCTCCCAGTCCTCCTCGGAGAGCACCCGGAGGGGAAGCGTTTTTTCAATATCCTTGAGTTGGACGCCGAGAAGCGCCTGATTGCCCTCGTGATCCGGGCCTTTCATGGTTTCCTGCATGGATTCCGGTACAGGTTGCGTGAAGAAATTTTTCCGGGATATACCCCGATTTAATTGTCTTGTTCGTCGCTTTCCGCCTCCTCCACGAACTGGTTGAGGCCGTCGATAATCACGGCCTGTTTATCCGCGTCTTCCAGCGTGCCCAGGTACCCGGACAGCAGGGCGAGCGCCTCTTCCGTGCCCGTAGCCGCAATGCGGCTGACGGTGAAGGGCAAGATACGGGGCAACTCGGCCGAGAGCGCCATGTCCATGGCCCGGGGCATGTCCGTCGGCACGAGCGGCTCCAGCGCATACCATGCCATCAGCGGGATATTCTGGTCTCCGGCGTCTTCGGCCCGTTTCGTGAGCGCGTCCAGCGCCTCCCAGCGCCGGTCGGGCATCATGCGCTGGAGGGCGCTGGCGATGTAGAGCCGGACCAGGGCGGAAGAATCTTCCCCGGCCATCCGCGCGAACGCCTGCGCCGCCGCTTCGGGCACGTTCCGGTCTTCGGCCAGAAGATGGATCGCCCATGCCCGGACGTGTTCGTTTTCGTGGTCGAGCAGGCCGGTCAGCGATTCGTCCGAAAGGCCTCCGGTCACATGCAGCGCCCAGAGCGCCCGCAGCTTCCGCGTCTCGTCCGGATTTTCCTCGAACCGGGTCCATAGCGCTTCGTGTACGGCTTCGTCCGGTCCCCGGTCCTGCAGGATGCGCCGCGCGGTGCGCACGTACCAGTCGTTCGGGTGCGTCTGGAGTTCGGCCAATTCCAGGGAAGAGAGCCGCTCCAGATCGACCGGCATCCACTCGTCGTTTTCGTGCGAAATCCGGTAAATGCGCCCGGTCTCGTGGTCGTGGCTATCGGGGTTGCCGTGATGGCACTGGTTCTTGTCGTACCAGTCGATGACATGCACGGACCCGTCCGGGCCGTATACGAGGTCCAGCATCTGGGACCAGCTATCGTGGGTCAGCAGAAAATCCTCTCCGTGCCGCCCCACGTACCCGGAGCCGCTTCGCTCGAGGATGTCCGTGTTCGCCCGGAACCCGTGGATGTTGTGCATGAAAATGCGCCCGTGGTATGTTTCCGGCCACGAGGCGCCCTGATAGATCATGGCGCCTGCATGGGCATGTCCGCCGCCCATCGAGCCGGACCGCCGGTTGCCCGCATGGGGTCCCAGATGGCCCACCCAGTGCACATGGTCGCCGATCGGGTCCAGATCGTCGTACACGTACGGATTGAAATGCCCGCCTGCCTGCCGGATCATGCGGGCGCCGGGAATCACGTGATGCAAGTGCGGAATGACGCAGGCCGTCAGGAACAGTTGCCCGTGCGCATCCCAGTCCAGCCCCCAGGAATTGCTGGTGCCGTACGCAAACACCTCGAAGATGTGCTGCGTCGGGTGGTACCGCCATACGCCCGCATTGAGTTTTTCGCGGTCGGCGTCTTCGGCGCCCGGTTTGCCCACGTTCGAGTGGGTGAATATGCCGTGCGTGCCGTAGAGCCAGCCGTCCGGGCCCCACATGAAGGAATTCAGGGTCTCGTGCGTGTCGTGGTAGCCGAACCCGTCCAGCAATACCTCCGGGGGGCCTGCGGGCCGGTCGCCCGAGGCGTCGATCGGGATGTAGAGCAGGTAGGGGGCCGCCCCGACCCATACTCCCCCGAATCCGAGTTCCATACCGCTTACCAGATTCAACCCTTCCATGAAGACGTTCCGCACATCGAACGCCCCGTCTCCGTCGGTGTCTTCGAAGATGAGAATCCGGTCTTTGCCTTCGCCTTCCGGCGCCCGGACCGGGTAGGTCCGCCCCTCGGCGACCCACACGCGCCCCCGGTGATCGAGCGCCATCGCAATGGGATTGACGACATCCGGCTCCGCAGCGGCCAGTTGCACCTCGAAGCCGTCCGGCACGGTCATCGTTTGCGCGGCTTCCTCGGCGCTTCCCCCTTCCAGCAGCACCGGATCCCAGGCTGGCAGCCTCGCAATCCCGGAAGGATCGAGTTCATCCGGGAAGGAAGGCCGCTCCGCATGGAAACGAAAGTGGTCGAAGTTGATGTGCGCATACGCGTTCTCTGGGATGTAGGCTGCCGTGGAGCCGCCGGTATCCTCGTCCACAAGACGGATGAAGATCGTCTCGCCGACATGCTTTTCCAGATCGGCCACGACAGGACGCAGGGTAAGGTCGTTGTCGCCGCTCGTCGAAAAAATGACGGCGCCGTCTCCGGCCCGGACCAGTTCCGCGCGGGTGCTTTCCAGCGCGCCCCCGGAAATCAGAAAACTCGCGTACGGGTGGGCAACCTCGAACGGGGAAGACGTCAGCGTCCCCTGGCTCGCCGGTCCGTGCGTCACCCCGGAGCTCACCCACCGGACGCCCTGGTGCCCGCTGCGCAAGGCCACCGGTTCCTGATTGCGCCGTTCCCGAAGCGCCTGGATTATTTCCGCGACCGCCGCCTCGCCCGAGGCGAACAGGTCGCCTTCGACGGGTTCGGTTCCGAAGGCGTCGCCTTCCGCCGTCCAGTCGGTCAGGTCGCCTGCCTCGAAGTCGAGGTTCAGCGCGCGCCCGTCGGCTTCCGGCGCATGCCCGGCGTCCTGCGCGGTCGCCGGTGCGGCGCCCGTCGAAACGACGAGCGATACGGCAACAGCTGCAAGCACGTTGCGAAGAAAAGAGGTATGGCAAAAATTTAAGGACGACAATATGTTCACCTTAATTATTTAGGATAACGAGCGTTTCGGTGATTCGGGCGATGCATCCGCCGGGCTGTTTACCGGGTATTCTGGCGGAAAATATACGTGCCTTTCTTGTTTACGACCAGAATGTCCGGATAATCGTCGCCGTTCGCATCCTCCACCGCGAGAGCGACCCCGACCCCCGAATCGTCGTCGATGAGATGAGGAGTCCAGGCGACCTCGCCGGTATCCGTCCGCGTGAGCCGGAACCAGTAGAGCACCGGCGGGGCATTCGGTTCGGGGTCCACTTCTTCCCCGTGCGCCCGGTATCGTTTTCCGGTCACGATATCCTTCAATCCGTCCCGGTCCATGTCCACCAGCGCAACGGCATGCAGCTGGGAGAACCGGACCCTGCCCGGCTCGTGCGCCGCATCTTCCCGGAGAATAATGTGTTTCTCGAAGCCACCGTCCGGGAGCTGCCGGAACCATGACAGGCCCCAACCGTGCGCGTCGCGGCTTGCGATCACGTCGTTCAGCCCGTCCCCGTCCACATCGTAGGCGTAGATTTGCGCGGCGCCGAGGGCGAACGCTTCTTCATGGTGTTCCCAGGGAGTGTCCACATCGAATCCCGGATTTTCCCACCATCCGTTCGACATGAGCAGGTCAAGTAACCCGTCGCCGTTCACATCCCCGACCCCGAACCCGTGCGTGAAGCGCAATAATTCCTCGTACGGACCGGCGACCTGCCGGAACGTCCACGGTTCGGTCGGACGCTCCGGATCGTACGAAGCATAGCCCAGATACCCGTCCACGTGACAGACGATCTCCGGATGTCCGTTTCCGGTGATATCCAGAATGTGCGGCGACTCGTTGTCCACGGTGGGGAAGGCGAGATGCTGCGTCCAGTGCCCGGTGTCCTCTCTGTCCGGCTCTCCGGGATTTTCGTACCAGAACGCTTCTTGTCCCGGAAATCCGATCACGAGAATGTCGTTCCGCCCGTCGTCGTTGAAATCGTGCACCTCGACGATGAAATTATCCGAATACGAAAAGCCCACTATGCTGAACGGGTTGGGTTCGTAGAACGCATGGCGCGTCTCGAACGAGGGCCCGGCGTACCAGTACGGTCCCGCCACCAGGTCCGCCGCGCCGTCGCCGTTCAGGTCTCCGATGGCGCCTCCTTCCGCAAAAAACACGTCGGTGAGGTGCGTTTTGTCGAAGGCGGATTGTCCGCTTGCGGCGCCTGCCGTACAGAGCAGGAGAGCCGCACAGACGGCCGCATACATTGTTTTAGTCATGAGTCAGTTTAGTCGTGGGTCAATCTGATTTGACGATCCGGTTGATGCCGTCCAGGATGATTTTTCGTTCTTCGGCGTTCGCTTCGGGCAGGCGCCCGGAAAGGATGCGAAGCGCTTCCTGCGATCCTTCCGCAGCGATACGCTGTACCGTAAAGGATAATATATTCGGTAATTCCGAAACCAGCGCGATCGTCAGCGCCCTGTCCATATCCACCGGTACGGCGGCCTCGGTGGCGTACCAGACCAGCAGCGGCAGCACATAGTTCGCCGTGTCTTCTGCATGGCTGTGCAGCCCTTCCAGTACGCGCCAGCGGCGCTCAGGCTCGATTTTTCGCAACGTTTCCGCGAGATATGTTCTCACCAGCGCGGAAGTATCCTCGCGGGCCATGCGCGCAAAGGCGTTCAGGACATGCTCCGGAGCCTTCCCGTCCTCCGCAAGCAGCTGCACGGCTCTTGCCCGGATGTGCTCGTTGGGGTGATCCAGGAGACCCGTCAGCTCCGTGTTTGTCGGGCTGCCGGTTGCCTGCAAATCTGCGTCGGGCGGCAGTTCCAGCGGGGGCAGGGGAATGTTTTCCGGAGGGGGTAACTCGCTCAGGGAAGGCACACGCGCTGTGTTACCGTTACCCCCATTCGCTTCCGGCGCGGGCCCGGCGGCAACCCCTGCTTCCCGTATAATCTCAAAACGTCCTTCCATGCCGGCGGCCCGGTGCCCCGGAATCGTGCAGTAATAGATATCGTCCTCCACGGCGGTAAACGTGAGGTCGGTCTGCTCGCCGATGTCCAGTATTTCTTTCGTTTTAATTTGCAATGTTTCGAGGGCCAGATCGTGCACCAGCGGTTCGATGTTCACGATAACGATACGCACGGTTTCGCCTTTTTCCGCCCGCAACACCGGGTTGCGCACTCCGTCGATGTCGCCGCCCACGCCCCAGTATCCAAGGATGTTGGTTTCAAGGATATATTCGCGGTCCGCGTCCGCAGCTTCCTGCGCGAGCGCGGGGCGCAAGGCAGGCAGGAGCATTGCCAGAAGACCCGGCAACAGGAAGCAGGCGCAGCGGAGAAGCATGATCCGGACAGCGAACGGATTTCGGTGGTCGTGGATGGGCCGGTAAAATAACCTTTCTTTCCGGCATCTGCTTCGCAAGAACGGGCATGTTGCAATAGCAGTGGACTTAATCAGCATATCCATATTATATTGCTTGCTGAATTTACGTTTCTCGTAATTGCTTAAACATATGCCTGACAAGATCAAGGTTGCGGTCGTCGGACTGGGTTTCGGCGCAGAGTTCATCCCGATATACCAACGCCATCCCGACGCCGAACTGTGGGCGATTTGCAAGCGGGACGAAAAAGGTCTCAACGAGATTGGAGATCAATTCGGCGTAGATCGCCGTTATACGGACCTGAAAGCGCTTCTTGCGGAGCCTGAGGTGGACGCCATTCACATCAACACCCCGATTTCCGCCCACGCTCCCATGTCGCTGGCCGCGCTGGAGGCCGGCAAGCATACGGCCTGCACCGTGCCTATGGCGACGACGGTGGAAGAATGTCTCCGGATCGCGGAGGCCCGCCGCCAAAGCGGCAAGGTGTATATGATGATGGAAACGGCCATCTACACCCGCGAATTCCTGTATGCGCAGGAACTTCTCGAATCGGGGCGCCTTGGGAAAATACAGTTTTTGCGCGGCTCCCATCAGCAGAACATGGGTTTGCCCGGATGGCCCGCCTACTGGTACGGGTTTCCGCCCATGCATTACGCTACGCATGCGGTCAGTCCGCTGCTGTTGCTTGCCGGGGCGCGCGCCGAATCCGTCGTGTGTTTCGGCTCCGGGCGTATCCAGGACGATTACATCGAGCCTTACGGTTCCCCGTTTGCCGTCGAGTCCGCGCTGGTCTCGATGGTGGATTCGGACCTGGCCTGCGAGGTGACCCGGTCCCTCTTCAACACCATTCGGCAGTACCGGGAAAGTTTCGACGTGTACGGCACGGAAAGTTCGTTCGAGTGGGAGCAGGCGATCGGCGACGGGCCGGTCGTATACTCCGGCTACGAAGACGCCGAGCGCGTCGAGGTTCCCGACTACGCCCACCTGCTTCCCGACGAGATTGCGCCCTTTACTACCGGCGGCGTCTACGACGACGAGCACGAGCACACGTCGTTCATTCAGGGCGGCGGGCACGGCGGCTCGCATCCTCACATGGTCCACGAATTTCTTCGGGCGATTCTGGAAGACCGCGAGTCGGTCTCCGATGCGGCCCCTGCAGCCAACTGGACGATGACGGGCATTTGCGCCCACGAGTCGGCCATGCAGGGTGGGCGGCGCATCGACATCCCCGAAGTTTCTTAAATCTCTCGTTCATTCATCCCGCAACACCATCATGGTCAATAAAAACCGTCTTTTCGTAGGAAGCATCGTGGCGCTGGTCGCTACGGCTTTCGGCTTTGTTATCCGGGCCGGCCTCCTTTTTGAATGGGGCACGGAGTTCAATTTGAGCGGTGTGCAGTTGGGATGGATCAGCGGGGCCGGCGTTCTGGGCTTCCCGCTTACGATCATTCTGTTCAGCCTGATCATCGACAAGATCGGGTACCATACGTCGATCCGCATCGCGTGCGCGGGCCATGTGGTCTCCGCGCTCGTCACGATATGCGCCGGGCATATAGGCGACCCGTTCTGGGTGCTCTACATCGGCACATTCATCCTGGCGCTTTCAAACGGTATTGTGGAGGCCGTCATTAATCCGGCGGTAGCCACCTTGTACCCCAATTCCAAGACGCACCACCTGAATATCCTTCATGCGGGGTGGCCGGGCGGCCTTGTGCTGGGCGGTATTATGCTTATCGCGGTCGGCGACATCGGCTGGCGCTGGCAGGTGGCGTTCGTGATTCTGCCCACGCTGGTCTATGGCTGGATGCTGATTCGGGAGACCTGGCCGGTGCAGGAGCGCGTGGCCGCGGGCGTCGGGTACGGGGGCATGCTCAAGACCATGTACCACCCGCTGTTTCTCATCCTGTTGGCTATCATGGTTCCGCTGGCCATCACCGAACTGGGTACGGATGGCTGGATTACGGCGCTGATGACCAGCGTACTGAGTAACACCCCCGTACATCCGCTGTGGGTGCTGGTGTATACCTCGGCCATCATGTTCGTGCTCCGGTTTTTCGCCGGGCCGATCGTTCACCGGATCAATCCGCTGGGTCTCCTCGCATGCAGCGCCGGGATCGCCTGCATAGGGCTTGTTCTGCTTTCGCAGGCAGGGTCGGTACTCTGGTACGTATTCATTGCCGCCACCTGCTACGGCCTCGGCAAGACCTTCTTCTGGCCGACGACGCTGGGCGTGGTTTCCGAGCAGTTCCCCCAGGGCGGCGCCATGACGATCAATACGATTGCGGGCATCGGCATGCTTGCGGCGGGTGCGCTTGGCGGTCCGATCATTGGCGCCATACAGGATAACTCCATTACCAATCAGGTAGAGGAACAGGCCGCAGACATCAGCGACCAGATACTTGGCGAGGAGCGTACTGCCTTGCTCGGGACGGTACCCTATCGTGCGCTTGACGACGACGCCGTAGCGATGCTTCCCCAGGAAGATCAGGACCGTGTCGTGGCTGTGCAATCGGCAGCGAGCCAGTTGGCGTTGAAGACCGTGGCATGGTTCCCGGCCTTCATGTTCGTGTGCTACGTACTCCTGATCCTGTACTTCCGGTCGAAGGGCGGGTACAAGGCCGTCGAACTGAAGGTGGAGGAAGAAACCGGCTGAAATTCAGCGCCGGTTTTCTGATCAGAGTATTCTGATACATACATCCATTGCAACGTACGGTCGGAGCGCCGCCGGGGAAACCGGGGGCGCTCCGGCGCGTCTCTGCGATAATCCATGCAACAAATCTTTTCTCATCATACCCCTGACGCCATGAAATCGACACGCTATGCATTTTCGCTCTGCATGATTCTGTTGCTCGCGCTGTGCGCTGCGCCCCGGACGGCCCATGCCCAGATGGAGGCCCCGGAGGGCTACACGTCCATATTCAACGGGGAAAACCTCGACGGCTGGGTCATTCCCGAAGGCGACGGCGGCCACTGGAAGGTAATCGACGGCGTGATCGACTATGATGCGGAAAGCGAGGCCGAAGGGGACAAGAGCCTCTGGACCGAAAAGGAGTATTGCGACTACACGCTCAAGATCGACTGGCGCATTACCACCGTCGAGCCGTACACGAATCCCCGTGTGCCGATCATTCTTGCCGACGGCACGCACAAGATGGATCAGGACGGCAAGGCCATGGTGATGTCCGTGCCCGATTCCGATTCGGGCATTCTTCCGCGTGGCCATGGCAAGGCCCAGCATAACATCTGGAACTGGCCGTACGGGTCCGGGGAAGTCTATGGCTACCGTATGGATCAGAACCAGCTTCCGGAAGTTCGCCGGGCCGCGTTACCGCTCGTCAATGCGGATAATGCCATCGGGGAATGGAACTCTTCGAAGATCGTCGTTCGGGGTCAGTTCATGACCATCAAGATCAATGGTCAGCTCGTTATCGACCGCATTCACCTGAACGAAATTCCCGATTGCGGTCCTATCGGTTTGCAGCACCATGGCCACAAGAACGACGCCGGGGAATGGGTCAGCCCGCCTGCGCTCGTACAGTTCCGTAATATCTACGTGAAGGAGCACATGTGATTGCCTGCGGGAAGCGCCTGTGTCGCCTGATTCGTTTTGCGCGGGCGATCGGTGTTGTCCCTGGGCTGGCTGGACGTTTCGTTCCGTGTTTCGATAGTGGGGGGCGCATAGCCCTGCTACCGCACGACCGTGAACGTCCGCATGGCGGAGAAATCTTCGGCAACGATGCGCAGAATATAGACGCCGCTTGCCAGGGCGCCCCCGTTCACGACGAGCGTTTCGATCGTTTCGGACGCCACCGTGCCGTTCAGGATGCTGCGGACCTCGCGTCCGAGCATGTCGTATAGCGTGGCGCGGACATGTTGCGTTCTGGCGATCGTCAGGTGGGTTCGAGCCATGCCCTGCGTCGGGTTGGGGTACGCCGCAGACAGATCGAACGTCCTGCCGTACAACTCAGGGGGATCGGGTAGGCGTTCGACCGGGTGTACGGCGAGGGTCCGCATCACCGTTCCCCAGTGCGCCGGGTCGCTGCCGAGGCCGGCAACGTTGGTCCGGTACAGAGCAACCCCGCCGCCGTCCGCGCTCTCGGGCCACGGCGCCGTATCGGTCCAGGTTACCCGCTCTTCGAGTATTTCCGGGACGAACGACGGGTCGTCCGCCGGGGGATCGTCCGGGCGGTTCAGTTCGATGGTTTCTCCTTCGTTTGCAAGGCGGCCTTCCCAGCCCCCGATCAGGCGCCGCCCGTCGTCTTCCCAGCCGTACGCGACTCGAAGCGTGGCTTCATTTTCGGCTTGAAGGGCCGGGTCGAAGGCTACCACGAACAGACTGTCTCCCGCCGCAAGTTGGAGCCCGTCCGGGAATGTGAAATCCACGCCTTTCCGCAAGGTCCACCCGGTCAGGTTTTCCGGTCCGTCGCCCGCGTTGTAGAGCGCGACGTATTCGAGATTCGGGTTGTTGCCCGGCGGGTGATACATAATCTCCCGGAACACGACCTGCGCCGGTCTCGACGCGCTGTTCGGACCGCCCAGCGTGGGTTCCTGCAAGGGCACGAAGGCATCGACGCTTCCCGGCGGCAGGCCGATCGTTTCCCCGGTGCGCGTGGCGCCGAAGGCGACCTCGTCGGCGAACAGGGCAGGATTCCCGCTCGCATCCGCGGCTGTCAGCCGCACCTCGTCGCCGTATGCGCTGCTCAGGGCGAAGCCGCTCCCGGCGCCGGGAGCATTGAAATCGTTCTCGTCGAAGACGACGTATCCGCTCGCCTCGATGGTCGTCCCGTCGGGGATGCGGTACTTGTCCAGCGGGGCGCCGTCGCTCAAAAGCCATCCGCCGATGTCGATCGACCGGCTTGTGGGGTTGTGCAGTTCGATGGCGTCTACCTGAGGGGGATCGCTGTGCGCAAGCAACTCGTTGATAATCACGTCGCGGAAGGAGGCGCGCCCCGATGCGCCCGGCGATCCGCCGTATTCGATACTTGCCCGCCATGCTCCGGCGCGATCGATATCGTCTGCGGCAGCGGGGTCCAGCGTCAGCGAACTGCCGCCGCCATCCGCTCGCGCCGGCCAGGCGTCTCCGTCATTGTATTCGACGTGGATCAGGCGTTCTCCGGCAGCGTTGCTGAGCGTCAGGGCCTCGCCGCCATTGTTAAGCCTGCCCGAGGCGTAGCTGCCGGCCACGTTCGCCCCCGGTCCGTACCGCATGCGGAAAGCGTTCTCGCTGGCCGCCACGACGATCCGGGCGCCCGGCGCAAGCATTTCGTCCCCGAAGGCGAACGCAATGCCGTCGGTGAACGCCAGTCCGCCCAGCGCAACCGGCGCACTGGAGAGGTTATGCAGTTCGATGAATTCGAAATCGTCGTTGTTGTCGAATCCCGCCGCGATTTCCGCATCGGTGGGCTCCGTCGGATTATAGTGAATTTCCGAAATGACAAGTCGCGACGAGACGGGGGAGGCTATGCCTGCAAAGTATTCGGCCTCTTCCAGCGCCGACCATACGCCGTCGTCCGAGCGGACACGCGCTCTGATCCGGTTGTACCCGGAGAGGGCTATGCCCGTACCGTCGTACGCCATGGCCGATCCGGAAACGTCCCCGCCGGGCATGCGGGGATCGGCGCTGTCCAGCGTATAGAAAACGGTCCCCCCCGACGGCGTCTGCATGGTCAGCGTAAAAGAGTCGGGCGACTCGCCTTCCGGGTGGCTGAACACGGGCGCGTCCACGGCAGGATACAGGGGCGCTTCTATCAGGGCGTTGAGGGGGCTCCCGAATTCGTACCGGTATGTATTCCTGAGTTGTTCGAGGATAACGGGAGTCCGCGTGGGGAGGAACCCGTTTTGCACGGAAGTCACTTCCCGGAGCCAGTCGGCGGGTGTGAGAGGCGGCTCTCTTTTGGAGTCTCCCCACCGGGCCGATTCCGCAAGAATAATCGGACCCACTTCGTCGGTCCGACTTGTCCACCGGTTTATGGCCTCCGGGCCGGTCAAGGTCCCGTTGCCGGACAGGTGTCGCTGCGCAAGGTCCGCGAACCGGAGCCGGTATTCGTTCGATCCCATCAATTGCTGGTGGAGCCACTGCGGGTTGCTGACCTGGAACTGGTCTCCCGTGGGGAAGGGGCCGGTCCGGTTATAGCCGTCTCCGAACTGTGAGTTCGAAAAAAGCGAATGCTCGCTGTCGTGCGCAAACCAGGTGAAGCCTCTCGCGCCGCCGCGCTCCCGGACGCCGAAGAAATTGTTGGTTGCGTTGAACGGCGTAATGGGCGAATCCGTATTTCCGGTCCAGAAAATGATGAGCATGTACTGGATCAGATTGTCCGCATCCAGCAGCACCGGGTAATCGGGATTGCGCGATCCGTCCGGGTTCAGCCCTTGCAGTTTCATGTACAGCGCGTCGCGCTCTTCTTCTGTGGGCAGCGCGGCCAGCCGATTGGCTTCGTCGTAAAGAAAGCGCCAGTCGTCGAAGACCCCCGCCGTAACCTCCACCGTGTATCCGCCGTCCAGTCCGGCGGACTTGATGACGTCGTAGTCGTCCGGATTGCCGCCGAGATAGGAAGCGCCATGCCAGTGATCGGATCGTTCCTGGGTTTGGAAGACACCCCAGTACTGGCCGTTCAGATACAAATGGTAGTAGCGGCTGCGGGTGTAGGGGACACCCATGTCGCGCTGGGTATCCCGGGAGAACACCTCGCGGACCATCGTGTTGGCCGTAGAGCCGTAGAACGACCACGAATAATTCTGCGCGGTGCGCAAGTCGAACTTGTCGAATTCGTCCACGCCTTCGTCGCCGAAGAGCGCATAGGAAAGGGTGCTCGGCCCGTATTCGCCCCGGAAATACAGACGAAAGGCATGTTTTGGGTTCCCGTCGTTGCGGCTCCATCCCCCTCGGATGCGCACGCCCGCGTTGACCGCGAATCCGTCCCGTCCGCCGTGCCGGGCGCGCGGGCCGGTTTCGGGCGGGAAGTCCGGGGGATAGATGAGTTCGATGGAGGCGGGGCGCTCCCAGTCCCGCCCGTAGTTGAGCGCGTTGGAGTATATCCCCCGTGCGGTGTCAAAGAGGGAGTCGAGCGGAAGGACGATAGAGAAGGAGGGGGCGGCCGTCAGCGCCGCAATCACGTCGTCTTCCTGTCCTTCGACGACATCCGGGTCCATTCCCATATCCACGTCGTTGCCGCCCCAATACGCAGGCCATCCCTTTGCCACCATGTTTCCCCGCGATTGCAGGATCACGTCTTCCGGGAAGACATACGTGCGCGTCACGCTGGACGATGGTTTCAGGCCTTCCATAAAGGCGGTGGCGCGCACCACGGTCGTTTCGTCTATGTAGAGCGGTCCGGTATAGGGCGTCCCGTTCTCTTCCGAGGGGTCCGAATTGTCCAGCGTATAGCGGACGATGCTCCCGGGCGTTTCGGGAAACAGGTAGAGCGAGAACGGTTCGTCGAGAATAGATCCCGCTGCGCTGAACGTGGGGGCTTCGAGGACATCGCTTATGCCCGGCACGTTGGGCCCGCCCGGCGTGGGCAGGTCGAACCAGGTATACCCCCCGTCGATCAGGCCGTAGGAAACGTCGGGGCGTTGCTCCGGGTATTCCGGCGCAAATTCGGATACGGGTTGCCCGGACGGATCGATGAGCCCAAGGTATTCGCCGCCTCGGGAAAGGCGGAAGTTGGTATGAAACTCGGTCCGGGAAGCGAACGTGATTTCCGGGGCCGTCCCTCGGTACGCTGCCGGTTGCATTTCCGTTTGCAGGGAAAGGAACGGGATGAGCGTAAGGTCCGAGGAGGTGGCGTTTGCATTATGCACCTCGACGGCCAGCACGTTCGCGCCTGCCCGCAGCAGGTTCTGCGGATTCGATATGGCGAACGGCTCCGGCTCGCCGCCCTGGTAGATCATTGCCTCGTGCATGCCCGAAGCCGGGGTGTCGAAGGAGGGGACGCCTGGACTCATGAAGCTGCGGGCGATTTCCTGCCCGTTCAGGTACGCTACGAACCCGTCGTCGTAGTCCATGTGCAACACGGCCTGGAGTACGTCGTCCGGGTTGTCCACCGTAAACTCGATGCGCGCGTACAGAGAGAGCAGGTCTGCAATGTCCACTTCTGTCTGAATATCCGCGCCCGCGCCGTCCCGTTCGTATCCGAGCGCACTGGCGCCCTCGTCCCATGCGCTTGCGTCGAATTCCGGCTCGTTCCAGTCGGTCGGGGGTTGCTCGGTACCCGGAAAATAGCGAAACAGGTCGCCGCGCCGCACCACGCTGTTCCACACGCCCGCTCCCGGGCTCCGGTCCTTTCCGGAAGCGAACACGACGAAGTATTCGCCGGCGTCGAGCGTTTTCCCCGGAAATACCCACTTGTCGGGCTCGTCCTCGTTATCGGTGAGCGCCCATCCGGTGAGATCGACCGCCTGTCCGGTCGGGTTATGCAGTTCGATCCAGTCCGAAGCGTCCCCGTCCTCGTCGTACAGCGTCACCGAGTTCGAAGCCATGAATTCGTTCACGACCGGCGCCGCGTCCTGCGCGGCAGCGGTTCCGAAAACGAGCGGGAGCAGCGCGATTTGTGCCGGGAATGCCGTCCAGAGGAGCCGCCTGCTCAGGGGCCGTGGAGGTGAGTTTTTGGCAGATCTCAACAAATTGATTGCGTTCACCGTATAATTCCGGGGAGGTCTTTGTACAATATAAACCGAAATTCGCCCCGGCAAGGTTGCCGGACCTCACGCACTCCCCAATATAAGGGACTTTATCCACGCTGTGATCCTATGCCGCGACGCCTTCGCCTTCTTCTCTATATCATCATACCGCTCATCGTACTGAGCCTTTTTTCCTCGACCATTTTCGAATGGCTGTGGATGCGCCATATGGGGTACGAGGGCGTTTTCTGGACGCTCAAACTGGCCAAGATAAGTCTCGGCGTCCTGGCGTTTTTGATTGCCGGCGTTTTCCTGGTCGCCAATGCGCGAATGCTGGCCCGGGAGCTGCGTTGGGCGACTTTCGCCGGCACGCCGCTCCAGGACATCGAGCTGAACCTGGGCGAGCCGAAACAATACGGTCGCGTGAAGAAGATACTGACCGGCGTGGCGTTGTTTTTCGCCCTGCTGTTCGCCCTCACCTTTTACCTCGGATGGGACGAATCGCTCCGGTTTCTGTGGAACGAACCCTTTGCGCAGGTCGATCCCATTTTCGGGAAGGACCTCGGCTTTTACATGTTCCAGCTCCCTTTCTGGGAGATGATCCAAACGTCCTTTGCGGTGCTTGTTTTCATTACGCTTCTTTTTCTGTTGGGAATCTACTCGACGCTGCGCCTTCTCGTGTTCGAAGGCATACGGCAGGGGGTGCACGCCCGGAAAAATGTTCGCACGCATCTTAAACTGAACGCCGCGCTCTGGCTTCTTCTGCTCGCGTTCGGTCTTTTCCTGGATCGCTACGAAATTCTCTTTTCCTCGCAGGGGATTGTCTTCGGGGCTGGATACACCGATGTGAATATCGTTCTGCCCGCGCTGTGGATTGCGTTCGTCATGGTTGCGTTGCTTGCTGTTTTCCTTGTGGTGAGCACGAGGCAGCGTGTCAGCCGCAGGATGATGGGGGGCGCGATTGGCGTAGCCGTTCTTGCGTGGGTGCTGGGTCGCATGGTGCTTCCCGGCCTGGTGCAGCAGTTCATCGTAGAGCCGAATGAACTCGAACTGGAAACACCGTATCTGGAACACAATATCGCCATGACCCGGCTGGCGTATAATCTCCATGATATCACGGAGGTCGAGTACGAGGCCAGCGACACGCTCAGTATCGACGATATTCAAAAGAACCGGGACGCCGTGGACAACATCCGGCTTTGGGATCCCCGGTTGCTGATCCAGACCTACAAGCAGCTCCAGGAAATTCGCAGTTACTACGAATTTTTCTCCGTAGATAACGACCGGTACGAGTACGGCGGCGACGTGAAGCAGGTGATGGTGTCGGCGCGCGAGATTTCGACGGACCTGCCCGGAGAGGCCAATTGGGTGAATCGCCGCTTGCAGTTCACGCACGGCTATGGCGTGGCCATGAGTCCTGTTACGGAAATGGATCGTCAGGGCGAGCCGAGGCTTGTCGTCAAGGACTTGCCCCCTGATTTCGGATACGAGGAACTGACGGTGGACAACCCGGCCATTTATTACGGGGAAGCGGGCGGCGGTCACTACATCGTCAACACGGGGATACAGGAGTTGCATTATCCCAGCGGCGACGAGAACGTGTACAATTCGTACGAGGGCCAGGGGGGCTTGCCCTTCAGCAGCCTGTTCCATCGCCTGTTGTACGCCTGGGAGCTCAGCGACATAAACATTCTCCTCTCGGACTATATTCACTCCGAAAGCAGGCTGCAGATATGGCGTGGCGTACAGGAACGCATCGAGCAGATTACGCCGTTTCTGGAACTGGATCGGGATCCGTATCTCGTGCTCGGAAGCGAGCGGTTGTACTGGGTGCAGGACGCCTACACCACCTCGAAGAATTTCCCGTATTCCCAGCCGTTCCGGAATTTCAATTATATCCGGAATTCGGTAAAGATCATGGTGGACGCCTACGATGGCACGGTCGATTACTATGTGGTGGACGATCAGGACCCCGTATTGCAGGTGTACCGGTCCATCTTCCCGAATTTGTTCAAGGCGCGCGAAGAGATGCCTCCGGAACTGGAGAGCCATTTCCGCTATCCGCAGGACCTTTTCGAAATACAGCTCGAACGGTTCAATCGCTATCACATGACCAACCCGCAGGTCTTCTACAACAACGAGGACCTGTGGACGCGCCCCTTCGAGAAGTACGGAGGCCAGCAACTCATCATGGAGCCGTACTATGTGCTGGCCCGGCTTCCCTCGGAGCCGGACGACACTGCTGCTGCGGAAGACGAGCGCGGCGCACTCGAATTCATGCTGATCAGCCCGCTCACGCCCGAAAACCGGGATAACATGATCTCATGGATGGCGGCGAAATCCGATCCGGAGGAGTATGGGCGTCTTGTGGTGTACAAATTGCCCAAGCAGCGTCTTATCTACGGACCGGCCCAGATCGAGGCCCGCATTGACCAGGATCCGGAAATTTCCCAGCAACTCGCGTTGTGGGATCAGCGCGGCTCGCGGGTGATCCGGGGGAATCTCATGGTCATTCCCGTCGAGAATTCGTTCCTGTACGTCGAGCCGGTGTTTTTGCTCGCCGAAGGCGTGGACATCCCGCAGTTGCAGCGGGTCATCGTAGCGTTCGGGGACGATATCGCTATGGAGCCGACCCTGGACGAGGCGCTGGCCGAGTTGTTTGGGGTGGGGGCTCCTCCTGCGGCGGTTGTGGCCGGAGAAGAGGCTCCGGACTCCGAGGAAGCCGCCGTTGGCGCTGCTCCGGTTGTGTCGGCGGACGATCTGGAGCGCGTGCGCGCGTTGTGGAGCCGGTTGCGCGACGCATTCGAATCCGGCGACTGGACGCAGTACGGCGAGTTGATGGAGGAACTGGATAGGGAGATTACGGAGTAGGGGGGATTTACCTAAATAATTCTCCCTGCGCTTCCGGCGCCTCGCTTTGTTCCAGGGCGAGCAGGAAACGTTTGCGCTCCAGACCGCCTGCATAGCCGGTCAGGGCGCCGTTTGCGCCGATCACCCGGTGGCACGGCACGACGATGGAGACCGGGTTGCGCCCGTTTGCGGCGCCTACCGCTCGCACCGCGTCGGGTTTGCCAAGCGATTTGGCCAACTCCCCGTAGGATCGCACCGCTCCGTACGGTATGGCGCGGAGCGCCTCCCATACGCTTCGCTGGAACGGGGTTCCGTGCAGGGCAAGCGGCAGATTGAAATCCCGGCGCGCTCCGGCGAACCACTCGGCGAGTTCCCGTTCCAGTTGCTCCGCCAGCGGGTCCATTTCGGGGGCGCCGTTTCCCGGCTCGCCTTCGCAGGAAACGGGCAGGTCCAGTCGCTGCTCCAGCCTCGTCAGGTATTCGCAAAGGGAACCGGTTTCCCGGAATATTTCTTCGGGGGGGAACGTGAGCAGGCACAGCCCGCCGGCCGTACCGGAGCCGCCGGTGCGCCCGGCCAGCACAGGCCCGAGCGGCGTATCCAGAAACCACAGGCGCACGGATTCCGGCGTATCCCGGTGCGTGCCCGAGCCGTATCCGTTTCCGGACGAAGCATATCCGGCGTTCCGAGTAAGCGCCTCGCGCAATTTCCCGTTCAGCGTTGCCGCCGTATGGATTTGCCGATCCGTTTCCCGGTGGATTCCCATGCCAGAATTTTATATCGTTATTTTCTGGATACTCTGATCAAGTCCACTTCGATCAGCACTTCACGTTCGCGCGTAAAGTAACGTCATGATTCCATCGTTGAAACCATCGAAAAACACTCCGGGTTCGGGGCATCGCGGGCGTGAAGCGCCCTTCGGGAGGGCGAGAGAAGCACGCTGGCCGTGTCATTCCTCATTATGTGGGGCCTGCCACATTGCTTCGTCATTCCTTGCCAGCGCACTTCTCTCACCCTCTGAACTTTGCGGACTTAATCAGAGTATCCAACTCCAGATACTCTTAGTGCGCCCGATCGCGCAACATCACATACTGCCCGCGCGGCCTTGATGTTCACTCTCCTCTGTAATTCGCTGATGCCCCGTCCTGTTTGCTGTTTTCGCCTGTTCGCTCCGGCGCTTGCCGTCTTGTTCTTTGGCGTGTTTTCCGCCTGTAGCCCCGCGCAAAGCACCGGCGAGCGGGCCGTCGCCCCCCCGGATACGCTGCCCTTCGTTTTTGCGTCCGAACCCGCCATCGAGTTGGATCCCGCCGAAGCCGCGCAAGCGGCTCGGGACACGGAAGCCTCCCTCGAGGCGTCTGCCGCCCCGGGCCTGGTTCTTTCCATGTACGCCACCGAGGATCTGATTCAGGACCCTGTGGCCATCGATGTGGCGAACACCGGCGAGATACTTGTCACCAGGTCGAGCCGGACGATGGGTCTGCTGGACATACGGCAGCACCCGGATTGGCGGCTCGACGCGCTCGCAATGAAAACGACCCATGACTTTGAAGCGTTTATGAGGGAGGTCATGGCGCCGGAGTTGAGCGACGAGAACGAATGGATGCCCGATCTCAACGAAGACGGTTCGCGGGACTGGCGCGATCTGACGGTGGTCAAGGAGCGGCTCTATAGCATCGTGGATACCGACGGCGATGGCGTGGCCGACCAGGCGCACACGCTCGTTGCCGGTTTCAATACGCTGGTTTCGGATATCCTGGGGGGCTTGCTGGTGCACGAAGAGGATATCTATCTGTCCGCAGCGCCGGGCGTGTACCGGCTGGAAGACGTATTGGGCAATGCGGCCCCGGACGCCTCGGACGTAACCACCTTGAGTTGGGGCTACAATGTCCACCCCGGATTTTCCGGGCATGGCGTGTCCGGCGTCACCATAGGGCCGGAAGGACGCATTTACTGGGGCGTCGGCGATATGGGGCTGAGCGTTGTCTCCAGGGAAGGGGAGGCCATCCATTATCCTCATCAGGGGGCTATTCTCCGGGCTTTTCCCGACGGCTCCGGGCTGGAACTCTTTGCCCGCGGGCTGCGCAATACGCATGAGTTTGCGTTCGATGCGCATGGCAACCTGATCAGCGTGGACAACGACGGGGATCACCCGAACGAAAGCGAGCGGCTCGTATATATTGTCGAGGGGTCGGACAGCGGTTGGCGAACGCACTGGCAATTCGGCAAATACCACGAAGAAACGAACAACCCCTATAAGCCCTGGATGGACGAGGGGTTGTATTTACCGCAGTTCGAAGGGCAGGCGGCCTTTATTACCCCTCCGATCATGAACTATCACGATGGCCCGACGGGCCTCGTGTATAATCCCGGTACCGCCCTGAACGAAGAGTGGAACGGCCGGTTTTTTATGTCCGAGTACACCGGTTCCGCCTTCACGTCGGATATTCATGCGTTTCGTCTTGCGCCCAGGGGGGCGGGCTTCGAACTGGCGGAAGAAGATGTGGCCGTGAAGAGCGTACTCGGCGTGGGGCTGGCGTTCGGCCCGGACGGCGCGCTGTATTTTGCCGACTGGATCGACGGATGGCGCACCAAGGGAGCCGGGCGCGTCTGGAAACTCGACGCCGCCGAGCCGGACGAAGCGGTGCGCAGCGAGGTGCGCGCGCAACTGACTGCGGATTTTGGAGAGACCGAGTCGGATGCACTCTACGATCTGCTGCATAGCCCGGACATGCGGGTGCGGCAAAAGGCGCAGTTCGAATTGGCGCGTCGGGGGGATGCGGAAACGCTTCTGCGAGCCGTCCGGCAGACCGAAACGGCGTATGCCCGCGTTCATGGTATATGGGGAATATGGCAATTGGCTTTACAGGATGTCGAACAAGCCGCGCCGTTGGTCGCCTTGCTTGAGAATGCGGACGTCGAGATGCGCGCGCAGGCCGCAAAGGTGCTTGGAGACGTACGCTATGCGGCGGCGGGCGAAGCGCTTGCGCCGCTACTTGCCGACGATTCGGACCGGGTCCGTTTCTTTGCGGCGGAGGCCCTCGGACGCATTGCGCACCGTCCCGCGCTGGACGGCCTGATAACTATGCTTGAAGAGGCCGGGGGCGAGGACGTATACCTGCGCCACGCGGGTTCGCTGGCCCTGAGCCGGCTTGGCGATGCGGTGGCGCTCATGGCGCTTGCCGGTCATGCCTCTGATGCGGTACGTATGGGGGCCGTGCTTGCGCTGCGCCGGATGGAGGACGAAGGGGTTTCGGCTTTTCTTGCCGACGCCGACGAATTCGTGGTCACGGAAGCCGCACGCGCCATCAACGACGACGGGGGCATCCCGGCGGCGCTGCCTTCTCTGGCTGCCCTGCTGGACGTCACCTCTTTCGAGAACGAGCCTCTTTTGCGGCGGGCGATCAGCGCGAACCTGCGGGTGGGGGGCGATGCCGACGCTGCCCGTTTGGCGGCCTATGCCGCACAGAGCGGCGCGCCTGCGGCAATGCGCGCGGAAGCCATTGCCGTGCTGGGCGTGTGGGCCGAGCCCTCTACGCTCGACCGGGTAGACGGCGCGTATCTGGGGCCCGTACGCCGTGCTGCGACGGCTGCGCAGGAAGCGGTTGCGCCCCTCGCCGAGATGCTGTTGACCGACGAGGAGGCGGCGGTGCGCGAAGCGGCTGTTACTGCAACCGCCCGCCTGCATATCGACGGCGCCGGCGCCTACCTCGCGGATCGGCTGCACATGGACGATTCGGAGGAAGTCCGCGCTGCGGCCTTGCAAGCGCTGCTGGACATACCGGAAGCGGATCATGCGGGAGCCGTTCGGCAGGCGCTCGCGGACGAAAGCGCCGACGTGCGCATGCTTGCGCTCGAACTGGTGACGGAAACCGATTTGGGTAATGACGAGGTTGCGTCCGTACTTGGCGAAGCGCTGCGACAGGGAGGAATACCGGAGCAGCAGAGCGCCCTGACCACGCTGAGCGGGTTGCCTTCCGCGGAAACGACCGAAGTGCTGGGCGAATTGCTGGATCGCCTCGAAAACGGAGAAGCCGCGCCGGAAATCCGTCTGGACATTCTGGAAGCGGTGGAAGCGGCCGGCTCCGATGCCTTAAAGACCCGGGCGGAAGCCTGGCGGACGGCGAATCCGCCGTTTGCCGCTGCGCTCTACGGGGGTAACCGGAGGCGCGGCATGCAGGTTTTCATGGGGAATCCGGCAGGGGAATGTACTCGCTGCCATCCGTTTCTCGGAGAAGACGGCGTAGGACCGTCTCTTGCCGGGATTGGGGATCGCCTGGACCGCCTGCAGTTGCTCGAATCCCTTGTGGATCCGGCGGCCCGCATCGCACCGGGTTTCGGCACGGAAGGCGGCCCTTCCGCCATGCCCGACATGTCCGTTCTGCTTTCGCAAAGGGAGATTCGGGACCTCGTGGAGTTTATGGCTTCGATACGTGCGGACCGGGCGGGCAGGAGATGATGGATAAGGGGGCTGGCGTAGAAGATTTTTCGGGCAACACTCCCGGTTTACCGGTATGAAAATGTGGTATGAACTATAAAACGTACAGCTATGAAGCCTATCAAAGCCCCCCTGTATCCGGCCCTTCTTGCCGGTATCCTGATGCTTTTCGCAGCATCGCATCCGGCTCTTGCCCAGGAGCAATGGGAAGAGGCCATACAGGCCTTCGAGCAAATGGACGAGACGGATCCGCCGCCTGAGGGCGCCATCCTCTTTGCGGGCAGTTCGTCCATTCGCATGTGGAGCACGCTGGCGGAAGATTTTCCCGACGCACGGGTTATCAATCGGGGGTTCGGGGGCTCGCAAATGTCGGACCTGATCCACTTTGCGGACCGGATCGTTACGCCGTACGCCCCGCGGCTTATACTGGTCTACGAAGGGGACAACGACATAGCCGCGGACAAGACCGCCGAACAAGTTTTTGCGGATTACCAGGAATTTGTTTCCCTGGTTCACGACGCGCTACCGGAAACCCGTATCGCATTCATCGCCATCAAGCCGAGCCTGGCCCGCCGGGCGCTCATGGACGAGATGCACAAGGCCAACGGGCTGATCGAGGAGTACGCCAGCACCCGCGACCAACTCGACTACATCGATATTTTCACGCCCATGCTGGGCGAGGACGGCGAGCCGTTGCCGGATGTTTTCCTGGAAGACGGCCTGCACATGAACGCGGCAGGCTACGCCATCTGGACGGAAGCCGTCCGTCCGTATCTCGCCAGGTGACAGGCAACGCCTGCCTTACGATCCGGCGAAGTGGGCGAACGTCACCACGTTTCCGGCGGGCTCGCGTACGGTAATCTCGTCGGCCCCGTAGAAGGTCTTTCTGCGGGGAATGACCCGGTCCGCATCGGACAGCGCCTCGTCTATGGCGTCGAGCTCCTCCAGGGTCGCCACCTTGACGAACAACGCACTTCCCTGTAAAGGCATATCGACCAGTTCCGGCACGTCGTTCCGGACGCTCTCCAGGGTCTGATACATCACATCGACCGGGCCATGCGTCAGGATGACGAAACCGAGTCGGTCTCCCTCGTTGACTTTGGCGGTGACGGCAAATCCGAGGCGGTCCACCCAGAAGGGCAGCACCGGTTCGATGGCTTCGACAATGACGTTCGGCGTGAGCGATTGCATGGCGCAGGTAGCGGGTGCGTACGGATAGGATTAAGAAGGCGCGGTGGATAAGGTGCAGGGTCGTTTTGCTTCGACTGCGGCAAGATACGCCGATGCGAAGATTGTCGCCTGTAAAAAAATTGCGCAGCGAGGTCATATCCGGGGGTTGCGTGGTGTCTGATGGAATGGAAGCGGGGAAAGACCCCGTAACGAACCGGCTGTGAAGGGGCAAATTCGTGTCAGTGTGTTTGCGCCGGATCGGGAGCCGGTTTCGCTTTACCTAAGCCCTGTTTGTGAGGTGGAATTATGAGGACTCTTTCATTAGGAGAAATGCAGCATATGGGTGGCGAGTCGCGTTGCGGCAGGCTGACATCGTACATCGTGACCGGCTGCGCAGTGGTCGGCGCTGTGGTTGGGTATAGCCGTACAGGCTGGGGAGGTATCGTGGAGACTGCCCGCCAGTACGCCAGTGCTTGCCGGAGATTCTGCAGTTAGCGACCGGAGCGTATGCGTTCTTGCTGCGGAAGAAAACAAGGCAAACGCAGCGTGTCGAAGCGGAGCAGTTCCTGAAAAACAGTTCGTGAGACAAGGAAGCCGGGGCGTCCGGCCGCATCAGTGAGGATAGTATGGATCCGCAACGTATCAAGCGGGCATTCGCTCGCGCCATGGAAGAACCGTCAGGAGAAAGAGCATGTGTTGCGGCGCTGCTGGATCATTACGGCGTCGATAGCGACGGAATCCATGTGTGCGGCGAATCCATGCTGGACCTGTACGAAGCGCTTTCGGACGCCGGGCTTGATGTGCGTGGGTACGAAGGGACCCTGTCCGGATTGAGAATCCTTGAAGCGCCGGGGATACTGCATTGGGAGGATGAGGAGGACGGGAAAGGCAGGTTTGTGGTGTATTACGGTTTCAGGTCCGGGAAATACGTCATCGGGGATCCGAAGCGAGGCGTCCGGCGGGTTGGGCCGCCGGACCTCGCTCGCCACTGGATGTCTCGCATGTTACTGTATGCCGACGGCATGGCGAAGCGCGCTTCCGCGCGGGCCGGTGCAGAGCGATATCGTTGTTTCGATGTGGAGGCGGTTGGCCTGGGAAGCGATCGGGTCCTGATTCGTTCGCGGCGCACGGACACGGCCAGAGTGCTGCCTGCAGCAGAAGCAGAGCAACTCTTCAGGGCAGACAGGTTTCGGAGCATGGCCGTGCATGAGCGTCGGATACGTCGGAACTATGCTGGCGGAGTTGCGGGCGCGGCGGATTCCGGAACGTGGCGCGGGTGGGTCGAGGACGGCATGCTGACCACAGAAAGCGCTGTCCGGGAAGAGGTGGCGTGTTATGGGGTGGGCGGCGCAACGTTGTCCGACAGGCGCGAAGGGATATCGGCAATAGGCATCCCGACCCGTAATCGCGCGGGCAGCGTGCTTGCAGCGCTCCGGTGCTATCATGCAAATGTGTCCATGCATGGGCGCCGTGTGCGTTTCGTCGTTGCGGACAGCTCCTCCATACCGGATCAGGTGCGGCTTGCGTCAGCCCTCGATGTTTTGCGAAACAATGCCGATATCGAGGTGGATCATCTCAATGAGACCTGGCGGGCAAACCTGATACGCACGCTGGCTGACGAGACCGGTTGCAGCCCCGACGTATTGCGTTTCGCACTCTATGGGCACGAAACGTGCGGCACGAATTACGGGGCGAACCGGAATGCGCTGTTGCTGGCTACGGCAGGCGAACTCTCCGTGCATGTCGATGACGATACGAGGCTGCCTCTGTTCGAGGGACCGGATACCCGATCCGGCATAGCCCTTTCTTCGAAAGCCGATCCCAACGAGTACTGGTTCGGCGCCTGCGATTGGGAGCCTGCGGCGGAGGCAAGCTTTATCGAAGTGCACGAAACGCTTCTTGGGCATCCGGTTGCGCGGTTGCTGAAGGAATCCGACAGGGGAGATATCGCCATAGACGACCTGGAGCCGCAACTGCTGCAACGTCTGCCGGAGGCCGGGATTGGTCTTAGCTTCATCGGCCACACGGGAGACGCCGGCACGTCGTCGAATGTGTCGAGGTTGTTCCTTGAAGGGGCTTCCCTTGGCAGACTGGTCCGGCGCGGATATGCGGAAGGCATGCGTACCCGCGAGACAGGCCGCATCGTTGCGCGGCGCACCATCGGCAACGGGTTGTTCTGCCTCGGCATGAACGTGGGCGTCGACAACCGCCAAACGCTTCCTCCATTCATGCCCGCGGGGCGGAACGAAGACGGCGTATTCAGCGCAACGCTGGAAGCCGTCTTCCCCCTGCTCCTGCGGGGATTCTGCGAGGGATACGCCATCGGGCATCGTCCCCCTCGGGAGCGTGCGCCGTTCCCTGCGGAGATCGATTTCGATGGGTTCAGGATCAACGACATCCTGACCGCCCTGATTGGGGAGTGGGGCGCTTCTCAGCCCGATCGGTTTCCCCGCAGGCTGCGCGATCTTGGGGATCGTCTGGCGGCGTACGGATCGCTTGACCAGCACGACTTCGACCTTGCGTGCCGGACCGCCGTAGAGCGATCCACAGGAATGCTGATGCTGCACATCGAACATGCGTTATCGGGTCCCGCCGGATCGATTCCGCCCATGCGGGCGGATCTGGCGCGCCTGGCGGATACGCTGGAACGGTTTGTTACGCATCCGGAATGCAATGCGCCGGTCGACCTGACCGGCGATGCAGCCGAACGCAGATCGCACTTGCGCGATCTGGTCGGCGCATATGGAACCCTCGTGCAACACTGGTCCGACATCGTGCTGTGCGCCAGACAGGTGCGCATGGACGAAGTCGGCGTTGCGTAGACCGGGCTTTCCACCAGTTGATGTCCTTCGTTATCGAATCCTAAACCCAAAGGTGATTGACCATGAAAATCCTTGACGCTATCCGAATGACTGCCGTATCAGGCGGCGGCGACACCCCGTGCGACGGGAAATCCCCGCATTACCTTCTGGCCTGGTGGCTATGCTCCGGGTCCGGTCCATTCAATCCGATGGGCGTGGTAGGGAATGCGCTGTGCGCTGCGCTTTGCGGAAGTTGACAAGCGATGGGGGCGGGTACATTCCGTATCCGCCCCCGCAGCCCTGATTGTCTTTTTTCCCTGCAAAACATTCTTCGAACGCGCCGGCAAGGAATGGCCGCCGTCGGCGGATAGGTCCCACGAGATACAGACAGGAATCTGCGATGACATTCGGAAACGATACGGCGCGTGCTGCGCCATCTTCCAGCGGGTGGGCTGTGCCTGCCGACAGTACGCTGAAAAAAAGTCCCGACAAATGGTTGTTCTGGCTGCTTCCGTTCTGCTATGCGGTGCTGTACGCCATAATCAATTGGCTCAGCGACGAATACGTACAGACGCCGCCTGCCGAAACGGGTCTTCCGCAACTTCCCAGGGCAAGCGGACCGCTCCGCTGGATAGGGTACGCGCTTACGCCGCTGTATGTGTTCATGAAGATCGGTTTTACGACGGTGTGCCTTGCTCTGGGCGCTGCCATCGTCACATGGAACGTGCGTTTTTCCAGTCTTTTCCATGCGGCCTCCCTAAGCGAGATCGTATGGATTGCCGCCGCGCTTATCCATCTTGCCTGTTTGCTTTTTTATCCGGGTACAAGCACGTTTTTTTACCCGCTTTCCGTCGAGAATCTTGTGGAAATCGACCAGGGAAATATGTGGGCTTCCTATCTCTTTCGGACCCTGAACCTGTTCGAGGTTGCGTACGCGGCGGCGCTGGTGTATACCATTCGCCTTGTTACCGACAACCCCCCGCGCAACGTCGCGTTGCTGGTTGTGGTCTCCTATGGCGGCGGCATGGCGCTTCTTGTCGCCGGATTCACGTTTTTCCTTCTTTCCGTTTTTTGAGGGTAGCGCACGATGAAGAAGATCGGAGCCATTGCGGCTATAGCAGCGATGTTCGGCGTTGTGGCGTGGCTTGGAGTGCAGGCCCGCGATATACGGAACGAACGTCTCGAAGCGGCGGAACGCCGCCTCCAACTCCCCGAGGCGTATCTCGCGGATCTGCAAGGGGCATTGGTGCCCTTGCATTCCACCGGGGGGCAAAGCGTCGTGCTCGTATTCTTTACGACCACCTGCGAATACTGCCGGGCGGAATTGCACGCGTTCCGGCGCCACGCGCCGCTCCTGAAAGAGCATAACGTGTTTTTCGTGGCCTGGGAGGAGCCTGGCGCGGTAGGGGAGTTTGCCCGGGAAACGGAAATCGATGCGGTGCCCTGGTTCCATGTGCTCAGGGATACGGCCTCGGTGCTTGGCGAAACCCTGGGCATCGATGTAGTCCCGACGACGCTTGTATACGGTCCGGACGGACGTCTGCGCGAGGCGTTCGAGGGGCTTGCGGCGATAGGGAAGATCGCGGAAGCCGCTGCGGGGGAAGACAGGCCATGATTCGAGGCGGCAACCTTCGCAGGGAAACGATCAGGCGGGTGGCGAAGTCGATCGTTTGGCAACTCGACCAGTCCGATTGCGGGGTGGCCTGCCTTGCCTGGATCGTCCGTTTTTTCGGGGGCGAGGAAACCATGGAGAGGCTGCGTAGCCTCAGCGGCACCATGTCGCAGGGCACTACGCTCCTGGGTCTGCATCAGGCGGCGGGCAAAACAGGCCTTGTATCGGAGCCTTACGAGGCGGGAATGGACGACCTTGCCTCGCTGGAGGCGCCTGCGGTGCTGCATGTGGTGCTGAACGGCGTTCGCCAGCATTACGTCATTCTGTTCGGGTGTTTCGGGGATGGCTTTCTGATTGGCGATCCGGAGGCGGGTCTTGTCTGGTATAACGCGGGGGAACTCGAAAAAATATGGGAGAGCAGGGCGCTCCTGCTGCTGCGTCCGGGCAATGGATTCGTAACCCGAAAGCGCCGGGCGTCGGCCAAGCGGAAATGGTTGCGGGACGTCATCCGGGCAGACATGCGTCCCCTTGCCCTGTCGGTTGCGCTTGGCGGTCTTGTGTCTGCATTCGGTCTCGCGATGGCCTTCTTTTCCAAGGCGCTCATCGACGACATACTCCCGCAGCGGAACGTGGAGCAACTTGCTGTCGGGCTGGTGCTTCTTCTCCTGGTGCTGGCGGCGCAGGCGGGCATGGGCATTGCCCGGCAACTGCTTCTGCTGGGACAGGCCCGCGCATTCAATAACCGCATCACGAGACGATTTCTCGACGACCTGCTTCGCCTTCCCTACGCCTTTTTCAGTTCGCGCAAGACGGGTGACCTGATTGCCCGCCTGAACGACACCGAGCGGCTTCAGCAAACCGTAACGCATGTGCTGGGCGACGTAGTCATCGAGGCGCTGGTGCTCGTTGCGGGGATGGCGTTCATTTTCGCCCACAGTCCGGAGATTGCCGGGGCGGTAACTCTTGCGCTCCTGTTTTTTATCCTGGTGTCCCGGCATTTCCACCGGCCCATCGTGAAGGGACAGCAGCGCATTATGACGGCGCATTCGCTGAACAAGAGCGGCTACGTCGAAGCTATCCGGGGCATCGAGGCGATCAAGTCGGCCAATGCCGAATCGGTGTTTACCCGGCTGATGCGCGACACGTACACCCACCTGCAGGAAGAGATTTACCGCCTGGGCCGGGTTGCCGTACAGTTCGGCGGCGTGCTGTCGATAGCCGGCGCCTTGATCGTCGCCGGCGTACTTGCGTGGGCGTCGATACTTGTGCTCGCCGACGTCATGGGCATGGGAGCGATGGTCGCCATCCTGCAAATGATCGGAATGATCGTACCGAGCGCACAGGCGCTGGCCACGGCGAACGTGGATTTTCAGGAGGCGAAGGTGGCTTTCGACCGGATCTACCAGTTTACCTCGCTCAATCCCGAATACGACCTTGCGGAAGAGGCCGCAAAGAGCCCTATCGGTTTCGTGCGCTGCCTTGAGGCGCGCCGCGTCACCTTCAGCTACCCCGGTCAGTTGACCCTGCTTGGCGATGTTTCGTTTACCTGCCATTGCGGGGAACTCATGTTGATTGTCGGGAGCACGGGATCCGGCAAGTCCTCGCTATTGCGGATGCTGCAGCGTCTTGTCGTGCCCGAGTCGGGGGAAGTACTGGTTAACAGGTGCGACTGGAACGAATTTTCCGTGACCGGATGGCGGGATATTCTTGGCGTCGTGCCCCAGAACGTCCGGATATTCAGCGGGACGCTGGTCGACAACATCCGGCTGGGCCTGGCGATCGCCCCGCAGGAAGCTATCCGGAAATGCGAAGAACTCGGGCTTTCCGAATTTTTCGAGATGTTGCCCGGCGGGTACCTGACCCTTGTGGGAGAGGGGGGCGCTGCGCTTTCCGGCGGACAACGGCAACTGGTAGGTCTGGCCCGGGCGCTGGTGCGCGATCCGCAGGTGCTCCTTCTCGACGAGCCCACTTCCGCCATGGACAGCGCTACGGCGCAGCAGGCCATGGACGTGCTGGATCGCTATCGCAAGGATTGCATTGCGATCGTGGCCTCGCATTCGGCTGCGTTCCTGCCTCGGGCGGACCGCGTATATCGCATCGAGAAAGGGGCGTTCCGTCCGGATTTCATCCCGCTCGACCGGCTCCGGCTGGTCGGGAGCTGACCTGCGCGTCGTGCCCTTACCCCCGAATCAGGATCATGGCCGTTCGTGGGGGCAGTTCCAGCGTGAGTTGGCCGTTTTCCGCCTGCACGGTCGTTTCCGGCGCCAGCGCGTCCGTGAAGCTTCCTTCGATTGCGATATCCGCCGTGTGCGCTTCTTCCGAGGCGTTGAACACCACCAGAGCGGCTTCGTCTTCCCAGGTTCGGACATAGGCGAGCAGCCGCCGGTCGTCGTCGGCCAGCGCATAATCGAGTTCCCCGCGCACGAACAGGTCCATGTGCGCCTTGCGGATGCGCGCAAGGTCCTGGTAGAACGCGTACAAGTCCATGTCCGGCGCGATCCGGTCCGTCTCGCGGGGCGTATCGTGGGGCACTGTGCGTTCGTCCTCGTACGCAAGATCGGCCCACACCAGCGGTTTGCGGCAGTCGGGATCGTCCGCGCCCCACATGCCCACTTCGTCGCCGTTCCAGATATGCGGCGCGCCGTAATACGTAAACTGCTGGGTCAGCAGCAGGCGCCGCACGGCGTCGGTCCGTTCGTCCGGACGGTCGATCTTGTATTCGGGATTGCCTCGGGGGTGGGCCCGGTATTTGTATTTCGTCTGGTTGTTGTAGAGCGAGGTGCCGAGGCGCGGAGCATCGTGGCTGGCGCCGAGATTCATCATGGCCTCGAGATGCGCCCGGTCGATCCCGCTTTCCACGGAATCGAGGTGGGCGATATACCCGGTTGCCGTAAGGTGGGGCGGCGCGTCGGCGAAGAAGCTCCGGGTGGGCATGTACCAGCGGTAATTCATCACCGCATCGAACACATCGCCCTTGATCCAGGGACGGGGGTTGCTCATGTGATCCGGCCAGTCATCCCACCATACCTCGCCCACGAGATAGGCGTCCGGGTTGATGTCGCGCACGAAGGCCCGGTACTCGCGCCAGAATCCCATCGGCACCTGCTCCGCCACGTCCAGGCGGAAGCCGTCTATGCCGTCGCTCGGATCACCGTCCCCGTTCGGGTCCATCCAGCGCCTCGTCACATGATATACATGCTGTTTCACGGCAGGGTGCAGGTTGCCCCCGTCATGCCCTTTCGTCTCCACATCGACTTTTTTCAGGTTGGGAAGCGTGGATACGCCGGCCCAGCCCTGGTATTCGAATTCGTTTTCCTCGGTGTCCGGGTCGTCGAACTGTACGATTTCATACCAGTCCGCGTAGGGCGAGGCAGCCTGGTTCTCCAGGATGTCCTCCCAGGCCCAGAACGTAATCCCCGTGTGATTCCACGAATAATCGAGGATGATGCGTATGCCCCGCTCGTGCAAGGCGTCGACGAGTTCCAGGAAAAGCAGGTCCGCCGAGGTCCATTGCCAGGTGTCGGGATCGACCGGGTTTTCCTCCGCCATGATGGCGGCGTCTCCTTCGGGGTCCGGCCCGAAGTGCCGGTCGATATGCCGGTAGTGCCGGGCGTCGTACTTGTGCAGCGACGGCGCATCGTTGATCGGATTGATATACAGCGCGGTCACGCCCAACTCCTCCAGATAATCGAGCCGATCCAGCACGCCTTGCAGGTCGCCTCCGTACCGCCTTGCCTGCACGGTCCGGTAGAACTCCTCCCCGGAGGCGATGGCCCAGTCCTCCTGCTGGTACCAGTCATGCGTCCATGGGGTGGGGCGCCATCCTTCGAACGGCCTGTTGGGATACGCTCCTTCGGTATTTTCGAAGACAGGGTCGTTGGACGGGTCGCCGTTGCGGAATCGCTCCATGAAAATCTGATACCAGATCGCCTCGCGGCTCCATTCGGGCACGCTGGCCAAGTCGTCGGAGGCCGTCACGGATTCGTCCGCGCTGTTTCCTCCGGCTTCCGCCTGGCAGGACAGCCCGGTGATGGCAAGCAATACAGCGAGTAAGACGGTCAGGGTGCGGGTTTCCATAGTGCTGCAGGGCGTGGTGTGGTGTTTCATAGCGATGTGCCGGTCATGATTCCGGGAGGTACAGGGGGACGACATGGTAATCTACCATATGGATACGGTAGATACCATACATCATGGCTCCGTGCGATGTGGAGAGATGGCGCATTTATAAACATTCATAATACGCCGGTTCGGGCAGCGCATCCCGTTTTTCGCTATGCATCCTTTACGTTTCGCCTTCCGACCCCTCAATCAGGGTATCGTGCAAATACCCCATGGGCATTGTACATATATTGCACACATTTTGAGTAAAAACTATACCGAAACGGTATAAAAACTATACAAAAAAGGTATAAAAACTACTCACTCTCGTTCGATTGCGCATGCCCGGACCGACGCATTCGCCGGACGATACGGTATCCGGTCGCGTATTGCGCCCTCCGTTTAGACCCCTTCATTCTCCGCTTCGCAGCCCCCCGAAGGGCGCTTTACGTCCGTGATGCCGGAAACCTCAGCGTTTCCTTAAATTCCGACGATGGAATCATGACATCTTATACCCGCACTGCCTCGAAACCTCGGCGTTCCCCGCTGATTTCAACAATGCAATCATGATATTCGTAAAACGCTGAGCGAAGCAGTTTTGATCAGAGTATCCTTAAGACATCCTTAAAACGCCGGGCGAAGTCGCCTTGATCAGAGTATCCTTAAGACATCCTTAAAACGCTGAGCGAAGTCGCCTTGATCAGAGTACCCTTATATATCTGCATTTTCGCTGCGATCCTGCTGTCCGCCTGCGGCCGGGCGCCGGAAAGCGAGCCCGTCGCCGTCGTGGCGGGCAAAACGATCGGCGCCGAGGAATACCGGACGCGCTATGTGGATTTCCTGCTCGACAGCGGCTTGCCGGACGAGGCTGCCCGCCGCGCCGCCTACCTGGAACGACTGATCACCATGAAACTCATGGCCCGCGATGCGCTCGAAGGCGGTCTTGCGGAAGAACCGGCCTACCTGTTCGCAGAGGAGCGCACGCGCCAAAAGCTCCTCATAGACGCCTATGTACACCGCGCCGTGTACGACACGATTACGGTTTCGGAGGAGGACCTCCAGGACATGTTCGTCCGGGTCAACACGACGGTCACGGCCCGCCACTTGTACGCTCCCACCCGCGAGGCTGCCGATACGCTCTACGAACGGCTCCGGCGCGGCGCCTCGTTCGAGGAACTGGCGGAAGAAGCGTTCGCCGACACGGCCCTGGCCCGCAGCGGCGGACATCTCGGCTCCTTCGGTTTCGACGAGATGGATCCCGCCTTCGAGGACGTCGCGTTCGCCCTTGCGCCGGGCGCGGTAAGCCGGCCCGTCCGCACCGCCCAGGGCTATTCGATCGTGCAGGTGGAGGACCGCTTCACGAAGCCCATCCTGACCGAAACCGAATTTGCGGCGCAAAAGAACAAGATGGAATCGTATGTCCTCGACCGGAAACGGCGCCGGGCCCGCACGGCGCTCTCCATGCGGCTCCGCGAGGAGGCGGCCCTGTCGTATCACGCCCCGTCGTTCGAACGCCTGCTGGCGCAGGTTACCGGGGAAGCTGCCATGCCGGAAGACGCCTCATCGACCGAGGCGGAAGGGGAGGACCCCGCCTGGCTGGACGCCCCGCTTGTGACGTTCGGACCGCCCGAAGACAGAACATCCGGCGCCCGCCGGACCTGGACCGTCTCCGAATTCCGGGACCATGCCCGGTTTACCGATCCCCGGCAGCGCGCGCGGGTCCGTACCGCCGAGGAACTCCGGCGCTTCATCGACGGGCTGATCGTGCAGGAGGTCTTGCTCGAAGCCGCCCGCCTTGCCCGCGTCGATCGCGCGCCCGAGTTTACCCAGGCCCTGGACCGCGCCATGGAAGACTGGGCCTTCGAACAGGCCTGGGACCGCCTCGCCCGCGACGTATCCGTGCCGGAAGATTCCATCCGCGCCTGGTACGAAGCGCATGACGAACCCTCCACGCCGCCGAGCATGATCCAGGCGCGTCTCCACGAAAGCATGATGGACGAGGCGCTTCGGGAACATGCGCGCGATCTTCGCGAACGATACAATGTCAGGACGTATCCCCAACTTGTATCCGAATTGTCTATTTTAAGGACACCCTGATCGAAGTATTCTTAATCAGGGTATTCTTATCTTAAGCGACATCTTAAGCAACGCTTGCTGATCCGGTTTTAATCCTCTTCCGCCCCCAAACGATGTTTCTTTCCGGCAACTCCGAACGCCGGTTTATTCTTCCGCTGCTTCTCCGCAGATGATGTCCCGACGCCTGATTCCGGTCCTGTTGTTCCTGTTCGCCGCCGGTTCCGCCAGCGCGCAGACCGGCAAGATGGCGGGGACGGTGACGGATAGCGCCACCGGCGAGCCCCTGCCCGGCGTCAATGTGGTCATAGAGGGCACTACGCAAGGCACCGCCACCGACGGCAACGGCAGGTACATCATTATCGGCGTGCGCCCCGGCGTATACGATGTGGTGGCCTCGTTCATCGGTTTCTCCCGGCAGCGGCAGGAAGGCGTACAGGTGAACGTGGACCTGACCACGACGGTCGATTTCCGGATGGCGGAAGAGATTATCGAGGGCGAAGAGATCGTCGTCACCGCCGAGGCCGTGGCCGTTCGCAAGGACCTTACCAGTTCCGAAGCCCGCGTCACCGCCGAAACCATCGACAAACTGCCCGTGACCGAGCTTTCCCAGGTGCTTGACGTGCAGGCGGGCGTCACCACGCGGGACGGCATACATATCCGGGGCGGGCGCAGCAGCGAAGTGGTTTTCATGGTGGATGGCGTGCCGGTCAGCGATAGCTACGACGGCTCCTCCGTCATCCAGCTCGAAAACGACGGCATCGAGGAATTACAGGTTATCTCCGGCACGTTCAACGCCGAATACGGCAACGCCATGTCGGGCGTCGTGAATGTGGTTACGAAGGAGGGAGGCAGCGACCGCTTTTCCGGATCGGCGCAGGTGTATGCCGGGGGATACGCGGTTGCCGGCGAAGGCGGCGACAATTTTTTGCGGGGCGTCCGCGCCGAGGAATACACCGAAGCGGGCATCCAGTACCGCGACGTCGATCCCTATTCCTATCTGCCGTTCCAGGCTAATCATTTCCGGAACGCCACGGTGTCTCTCGAAGGCCCCATCTGGAAGGACCGCATCACGTTTTTCGCCCTCGGGCGCAACTTCAAAAACGACGGCTGGCTCTACGGCGCCCGCCTTTTCGGGATCGACGGTTCGGCAGGGGATTCCTCGCTGGTCCCCATGAACAATTTCGAAAAGACGAGCTGGCAGGGGAATCTCAAAGTCCGCCTGAGCCGCAAACTCATTCTCAACGTCATCGGGCTCGGTTCGTTTTCCAACAGCCGCCCGTACAATCTGGTCCGCCGGTGGGCTCCCGACGGGCGGTATCGCAGTTTCGACGACGGCTACGACGCCAAACTGAAGCTCACCCACCTCATAGGCCCCCGCACGTTCTATACGTTCAATGTGGGCATTTTCAACCGCGAGGCGAAAGGCTACCTCTATGAAGACCCGCTCGATTCCCGGTACAACGATTTCGACCTCGTTGCGCGGGATTCCGTCGAATACCTGCCGGGCCAGTATGTCGAAGTGCTCAGCGGCGGTCAGCGGTATGCGCGCGGGGGAACCAACCTGTCCCATTTCAACCGTACCTCCCGGTCGTACTTCGTCAAGGGCGATCTGTCCAGCCAGATCACCGATCATCACCTGATCAAGACCGGCTTCCAGGTGCGCATCGACGAGCTTGCGCTGACCGCGTTCAACCTGATTCCGGGGATCGACGAGACGGGGCAGCGGATCGAACCGTTCCAGCCCGCCATTCCCGTGGAATCCAGCGTGGCCTACAGCACGTTCAGCGACCTTTCCCCGCGCACGATAAGCGCCTATGTCCAGGACAAGATGGAGTTCGACGACTTCATCGTGAATGCCGGCATCCGGTTGGATTATTTCGATGCGCGCGCCCGCGTACCGGCGGACCCCGAGGACCCCAATATCTTCAATCCCCTCAAGCTCGCGAACCGGTTCCGCGACACGAACGGGGACGGCGTGATCCAGCCGGAGGAGGAGCTTCCCGAAAACGCCCTGACGATGGCGGATCGGGAGGCGTACTGGTGGGAGGACAGCAGTCCCAAATTGCAGATTTCGCCCCGGTTGGGCGCCGCCTGGCCCATCACGGAACAGGGCGTGATCCACTTTTCCTACGGCATCTTCTTCCAGATTCCCACGCAGAACAGACTGTTCGAGAATTTCGGCTTCAAGATGCCGGCGCTTTCCGGGTCGTACGGCCCCTTCGGCAACCCGGACCTCGACGCGCAGAAAACGACCATGTACGAGATCGGCCTGCGGCAGGGATTCGGGGGTATCGTGGCCGACATTACCGGGTATTACCGGGACGTGCGCAGTTGGGTGTCCACCTCGCAGCCCATCATCGCCGCGCTGCCCGGCATCAGCTACGTCATCTACACGAACCGCGATTATGCGAACACGCGCGGCCTGACCGTGCACCTGTCCCGCGCGTTCGCAAACTACTACGGATTCGACGCCAGCTACACCTATCAGGTGGTGGAAGGCTCCAACTCGAACCCCGCGGACGAGTTTTTCGCCCTTCTCAACAACAACCAGCCTACCCTGGCGCTTCTGCCTCTGAGCTGGGATCAGCGGCACAAACTGGCGGGCGCGTTTTACGCGGGCGCGGATACGTACGGCGGGTCGATCCGGGTCCGGTACGAATCGGGGTTCCCGTATACACCCACCTTCGCTTCGGCGGCGCTGACCGGCAACGACGTGCAGCCCGAATTTCCTTCCAATTCGCGGCGCGCGTACACCACCTTCGAGGTGGACCTGAATCTGTACAAGGAATTCGTGATGGGAAGCGTGCGCCCCCGCGTCTTTCTGGAAGTGTTCAACCTCCTCGACGCCCGCAATGTGGCCACCGTGTTTCCCGACACGGGCGAGCCGGACGTGACGCTGGACCAGTTGCGCACGGGACAGTTCGATCCGGGATGGTTCGTGCGCCCCGAACACTACCGCGAGCCGAGGAGAGTGCAGCTTGGCGTCGAGGTGCGGTTCTGATGCGGCGAGGCCTGCAATCCCCATGAAATATCTCCGCTTCATACGACAGGCTGTTCCGGCGCGTCCCCTTTCGGGACGGGCGCTTCTGCGCATGCTTGGCGCGCTGGTCGTTCTGGGCCTTGCGCCGCTGCCTGAAGCATTTGTCGGCACGGCCCGCGCGCAGGGCGTCATCGACCGGAACCATGTGCCGAGCACGGAGCGCGTCGATCCGTTCGAGCGCCGCCGCGACAACATCGACGCCAACAACGTCCGGACCACCATCACCAACTGGGCGCAATCGGGTCAGTCCGGAAGCCCGGGCGATTTCTGGTACGAGTGGCCCAAGAACACGGGCCGGCGCTACGTGGCGCTTACCCAGTTGTGGGTGGGGGCCGAGGTGGAGGACGACAACAACGACACGTTGTGGGTCGTGAACGTGGCCGATTTTCGCAGCAACCCCGTCAACGACAACATCTCGTGGACCTTCGAGCCGATCAAGGGCTACGTGAATCCGGCGGGGAGCGAGTACGGCATCGCCCAGTCGGACGAGCCGACCTCCTGGCCTGCCGCCTGGCCGGACAAACTTACCGACGTACAGGACCCGGGGTGGAGCAATTCGTGGAACGGCTTTTTCGGCAAGGATGTGTTCAACGCCGACCAGGAATTTTTCTACAAGATTGGCGACGACCAGTACGACCGGTATCCCACGTATTTCCCCGACTCGACCGACTTCAGCCGCCGGGGCATGGGTCTGCTTGCCGAGGTGCGGGTGCTGGCGTGGAGCCAGATTCTCATCCAGGACGTGGTCTTTTTCATCCACGGGGCGAAGAACGACGGTACGCGCGATCTCCGCAAGGCGGGCATGTCCATGTGGCTGGCGGATTGCGTAGGGGGCGATTGCGGCGACGACATTCCCTATTTCGATCTCCTCGAGGACGTCGCCTTTATGACGGACCTGGACGGGGTGGGCAACGAATTTTTCGGGGCGGATCCGGTGGGGGTAGCCACCTTCGCCTTTCTTGAATCTCCCGGCAACGCGGAGGACCGCATCGACAACGACGGCGACGGCTCCACGTCCGACCTCTGCGATCCTCTGATCGGCGAATGCAACAGCCCGGTGATTCCCGGCTCCTTTCTGCAGGGCGAGAATCCCACCAATGCGCTGGACGACAACGGCAACGGGCTGATCGACGAAAACCAGACGCATATCCCGTTCGTCACGGCCAGCGGCATACCGCAGACGGGGGTAGGCTATGCGGATTATATCGACAACGACGGGGACGGGGAAGCGGGCAGCCCGGTCGTCACCGAAGAGATGGTGGCGCTCGCCTCGACCGATCACTGGCGCAGGTGGCCGCCCGCGCTTGCCACGGACCGGGACGTGACGGTGCATCTTGTGGGCGTGGAAGAGGACGATGTGGGCCGTGCGTTCAAGGACGGGATCGACAACAACGATACGTATCTCGAAGAGGGCAACTATCTCGCCGAACCCGAATCGCCCACGGTTACTCAGGAGATGGTGGATGCCGCCGCATCCGATAGCTACCGGCGGTACCGCGTGCCCGGCACGGATATCGTGTTGTACGACGTGGGTCCGGAAGATATCGGCAAGGCCTATGCGGACGGCCTCGACAACGACGGCGACGGCGCCACGGACGAGGGCATCGACGAGGAAATCGACGAAATGACCGACGAGAGCCGCGCTGACGGGATAGACAACGACAAGGACTGGAACCGTTTTCTCAACGACACCGGGCTGGACGGCGTGCCGTTCAACGGCGATCCCGGCGATAACGACGGGGCGCCTACTTCGGGCGCCGGCACGGGCTTCCCCGGAGAGCGCAACATCGACGTGACGGACATTTCCGAGTCGGACCAGATCGGCATCACGAACGTGCGCATTTTCGGGGCCGGGACCCTCGGCATCGGCAGTTCTTCCGACCGTTTCCTGTTCCGCCGTTTCATGCTTCCGGGCAATTTCGATACGGAACTCCCCGATCCCGGAGACACCGACATCACCGTGTCCAGCGGCATTTTCCCGCTCAAGGCCGGCCAGACCGAACGCATCTCGCTGGCGGTCGTGATGGGGAACACGCAGGAGGAGGCGCTCCAGTCCAGAGACTATGCGTTGCAAGCCTACCACGAGGATTACCAGTTCGCTCAGGCGCCCATTACGCCCAAGTTGCGCGCCGTGCCCGGCGACGGCAAGGTGACCCTCTACTGGGATTCTGTTTCGGAGCAGTCCTACGATCAGTTCCTTGCGGGCCTTGGGCGTGATCCGAACGACTTCGAGGGCTACCGCATCTATCGCGCCACCGACCCCGCCTTCCTCGATCCGCAGATCATTACCGACGGGTTCGGCAACCGGCTTCTGCGCAAGCCGATCGCGCAGTTCGATCTCATCAACGGGTTCGAGGGATTCCACCCGGTGGATATCAACGGCATCCAGTTCTATCTGGGGGACAACAAGGTTAGTCCGGGCGAGGGGAGCAACGGGCTGGCGCACCTTTTCGTGGACGAGGACGTTACGAACGGCGTCACCTATTTCTACGCGGTAACGGCCTACGACTTCGGCTCCGCGCAGGATAATATCCCGCCCACCGAGACGCCCATCCGCATCCAGCGCCTCCCGGACGGCTCCATCAGGACAGGTCCTAATGTGGTGGAAATCGCGCCTTCGGCGCCGGTGGCCGGCTATATGGACCCCACGCTCGGCGAGCTGGAGCGCGTGTCGGGCACGACCAGCAGCCGCATTCTCTACGAGATTGTCGATCCGATTTCCATTGCCGACGGGCATCGGTTCCGCATCGTGTTCGAGGACACGCTCATCTCCGGCGGGCGTTTCAGCCCCGACACCCTGACGACCAAAAACTTCTCGCTCGTGGACGTTACGGAAAACGACACGTTGCTCCGGCGCTCCACAACCTTCCGCGCAGGCCGGGAATTTCCCCTGCTTTCCGACGACGGCGATCCCATCGGGTTTTCCCTGTCGTTTTTCCCGGAGCCGTTCATCCTGCTCAACAAGGTGGAAACGGCCTGGAACAGCGAGGACATTTATCCCATATCCATGGACCCGCATTCGTCGGCCGGGTTCGTGCGCGGGTTGCGCAATCCGTTCGATTACCGGGTGAAGGTCGTGGGTCCCGGAGAGGGCCAGTCTGTCGAAATGCAGGTGACCCGGCGGCTTACGCTGCCCGCCCGCCCCACCAACGTGGAGGTGTACCGCCTGCTGCCGGACGGTACCGAGATCCCTGTAGAATATGCCTTCTGGGACATTACGGGGGACGATTTCGACTCGTCCGTTTCGATGGAGCCGGCTTCCTGGAGCGCCGATCCGAGCATCGGGGAGAGCGATTTTCTCGTGCTGCGGGAGACCAAGGTGGGCGATGACGACGGCGAGCCGGTCATTACCTGGCGCATCGGGCTGAATTTCGTGTTCAGGGACCATCGCGACCCGCAGGAAGGCGACGTAGTCACGATCGTTACGCGGAAGCCGTTTCTCTCCACCGATGCGTTCGAATTCACCGCCACCGGGCCCGATGTGGACCTCGATGCGGCCCGCGAGATGCTGGACGCCATCCGCGTCGTGCCGAACCCCTATGTGGCGACGAACCGGTTCGAGGGGCTCAATCCGTTCAGCACGGGCCGAGGCCCCCGCGTCCTCAAGTTTATCCACCTGCCTCCGCAGGCCACCGTCCGTATTTATACGGTGAGCGGACGCCTCGTGCGCACCCTGCATCTTTCCGAGGGGAGCAACGAGGGGCTTACTCCCACGGCCTTGCTCGACGGCACGCTGGACTGGAATCTGGAAAGCGAAGAGGGGCTGTCCGTCTCCTACGGGGTGTATTTGTACCATGTGGAAGCGCCCGACGTGGGCGAGCGGACCGGCACGTTCGCGATAATCAAGTGATATGAAGGGGAACGAAAACATAGCGCGCCGCGTATCTGTAAAGCCTCTTTTCGGGCTCGGGCCATCGGCCCGCGCTGCCCCATTCCCCGCCCGTTTTGCCGCGTTCCTGTTGCTCGCGGCCTGCTTCCTGCCGGTATCTCCGGTATCTTCCGCGTTCGCGCAGCAGGGCTTCGACAGCCAGACCCGCACCGTGAACAAGCGGGGCACCACGGCAGCCGACTTTCTCGGCATTCCCGTGGGCGCCCGCGCCACGGCCCTTGGCGGGGCCATCACGGCCGCCGTCTCCGACCCCATAGCGATCTACTGGAATCCCGCCGGGATCGCCGGGATCGAGGACGTGAGTTTCACGGGCGAATACGCCGACTGGCTCGCCGCCATCGACTTTAATTTCCTTGCGGTGGTGATCCCCAGCCGATTCGGGGTGGTGGGCGTGGGCATCACTTCCATGCGTACGCCGGACATGGAAGTGACGACCGTGGCTATGCAGGACGGCACCGGCGAAACGTTCGACGCCTCCTCCTACGCCGTTGCGCTCACATACGCTCGCGCACTCACGGACCGCTTCTCCATCGGGGGTTCCGTCAAGTTGGTTCAGGAGCGCATCTGGAACTCGTCTTCCGGCGGCCTGGCCTTCGATGTCGGCACGCAGTTCGAGACACCCTTCCGGGGGGTCCGTCTGGGGGCTTCCATCAGCAACTTCGGCACGAAACTGCAAATAGGAGGGGACGACCTGCTTGCCCGCGTGGATGTGGACCCCAACAACCGGGGCAACAACGAGAGCAACCGCGCGCTGCTCAAGACCGACCGCTTCGACCTGCCGCTCATCATGCGCATCGGGTTGGCCGGGGAGGTGTTCCAGCGCGGCGGCAACCGCCTCACGCTATCCATCGACGCGCTCAACCCCAACAACAGCGAGCAGTACCTGAATGCAGGCGCGGAAATAGGGTTGCTCGGAGACCTGATCATGTTCCGGGGCGGGTACAGCGAACTGCTACTGGAAAACAGCGTGCGCTCCTTCACGGTCGGCGGCGGACTGCGGTACGAGTTCGCCCCCATTCATTTCGGCGTGGATTACGCCTTCGAGCAGCACGAGTACTTCAACGCCGTCAACCGGTTCACGGTAACGATGCGGTTCTGAGGGGGGCAAGTTCGCTTCAGTATCCCGCCTGCTCATACTGCACCTCGTACGACGCCAGGATATCGTTCCTGCGAATGTAATTGCGGCTTGCTTCGATTCCCCTGAAGGTATGTATGTCCGCCTGTTTGCGGAGCAGTTTGCTCAATTCCCGTTCCATGCGGGCGACGCCCAAAAAACCGATGGATTTGCCCGGTGCAAACTCCACCAGCACATCCACGTCGCTTTCGGGGGTGAAGTCCTCGCGCAAGACCGATCCGAAGAGCGCCAGACGCAGGATATGGTTGCGTCGGCAAAAGGAGGCAATTTCGTCGCGCGGTATGTCGATTCGTGCAGGCATGGGTCCGAATCCGCCGGATGGTTATTGGTTATGGTACGATGAAAAAATGCGATGTTCCGTCCTTTTCGAGGTGCTTCCGCGTCGGGAAGCGCCTGGACGGCAGGTAAAAAATACCCCCTGCGCATACTTCGTTTGCACACCTCGACATGGAAAAATCCGGCGGGGCCGCATATCGCCGTACCCGTATCGACGCCGTGCCGCATCGACATCATGCCGCATGTGGCGTCACGTCCACCCCCCATGATCGGCTCTGGCAGCCCTCTCCGTATTTTAACTTGCATATTCCGTTATGAAATTGTAAAATATCTCCGTTGTACCTTTTCGGGAGGCGTCGAGCCGGCGCTCTTCGCGTATCATATTCACCTGTTCATTACCTCAGCCTGTACTGCAAGATTATGCAACTCTTTACGACGACGAAAACGCGGATCGTACGCGGCTTCGCGCTTTTTCTTATGCTCGCTTTCGCCGTGGGCTTCGGCGCGCAGGATGCGCTTGCGCAGCGTACCGTTACGCTGCACCTGAACACGGCCTCGGCGCCGGACACGCTTACCGCCGTGAACGACATCCAGGTCCGGGGTTCGCTCACGGACGCGGACGGGCATGTCGAGGGCGCGGACACGCTGCCCGACGGCAATGTCATCAACTGGGGCGACGATACCACGCTCCGGCCCATGAATATGGGGGGCGACTACTGGTACGTTTCCTTCCAGATTCCGAACGACAACGGCCTCGAGTTCAAGTTCTGGGCTACGCTGGTCAACCCGGACCATAACATGGGCGTGGACTGGGAAGACGGCGGCAACCACATCATCGAGGCGGACACAAGCGATGTCGAAATGACGCTCCACTTTTTCAACAAGAGCGGCGGTGACCAGGACTACGACTGGCGTCCCTGGGAGCCGGCAGGCGCGGACAGCATTGCGGTCTGGTTCCGCGTGTTCGCGTACACAGACGGCAGCGTCACCGCCGGATACGATCGCGCCGACGCAGCGCAGACCGCGGAGGTCCGGGGCGAGCCCGCCACGGGCGGCCCGCTTACCTGGGACGCCATGACGGGCGTGAAACTCGCCAAAGAGCGCGACGACGACACGATGCCGGGCTACGATCTGTACTCGGGCGTGGGCTACTTCCCGGTTTCTGCGGCAGGCATGGAGCAGGAGTACAAATTCGTCGTAGGAACGGACGGATGGGAATCCTCCGAAAACCGGAAATTCACTATCCCGACGGCGGACACGACGCTGCACTGGGTTTCTTTTGCCGACACCGATCCGATCACGGAGGCGCTTGCCGAAGGCTCTGTTATCTTCGCCGTGGACACCAAACCGCTGGAAGACATCAATGTGTACAATGTGGCCCGGGGCGATTCGCTCGAAGTGCGGGGCGACTTCAACGGCTGGGGGTGCGGAGACCCGACCTTGTGCGAACTCCTGCGCGAGCCCGGTTCGACGACCTTCGAAAACTCGGTCGTGCTTACGCTGGTCTCCGGCGCCGATTTGAGCTACAAGTTCTTCATCAATTTCCACGATACGAACTTCGAAAATGAGTTCGGCGTGACTCCGGCGTCGCAGGGCGGCGGCTTCGGTTGGGAGGAACCCATTACCCGGACGGGCGCGAACCGGATGTTCACTTTCGAAGGTACCGCAGATCAGGACCTTGGGGTGCAGTATTTCAACGACATTGCGGACGGAAACATCCTTTTCCCCGGCACCTCCGTGAAACTCACGATGAGCGTGGACATGAACCCGGCGCTGAATCCCGTAACGGCCGATCCGTTCGTTGTCGGGCGGGATTCCGTGGTGGTGGGTTTCAACGACGCGATCTGGCGATTCACCATGAATCTGCCCCGCACCGACGAAGACGGCTGGCGGAACGACGGACGGCTGTATCTGCTCGATCCCGACGGGGACATGGTCTACGAGGCCACCGTAGAGATCGGGGGCGTTACCCGCAACGGCATTGCGCTCGGCACGTACAGCGGCCTCCAGTACAAGTACCAGTACATCAATCCGGACGCCATGACGGAGAGCGGCGAACAGGGCGGCGGCTTCGGCGATGTGGGCCGGAACCGGGTCCGGTACATCGTGCCGAACGACGACGGGTCCTGGCCCGCCTCGTTCACGTTCGAAACGGATATGTACCAGGAGGAGGGACTTCTTCCGTTCGAGGAGAATCCCGCCACCGTGACTTCCGTGGAGCCGGTGGGCGCCGAACTGCCCACGCAGGTGACGCTCGGGGCGAACTACCCGAATCCGTTCAACCCCGTCACCACGTTCGAGTACGCCATCGATCAGGCGCTCCATGTGACGCTCAAGGTCTACGACACGCTGGGACGCGAAGTAGCCACCCTCGTGGACGGCGTGCAGCAGGCGGCGAACTATCAGGTGCGGTTCGACGGCGCAGGGCTGGCGAGCGGCATGTATCTGTACCGCCTCGAAACGCCCGGCCAGGTGTTGACGCGGCGCATGATCCTGATGAAGTAATTCGATAAGTAACGAGTTACGCGCACATCTTACCGATGTGAACCGGCGCGGGTGGTGCGGTCAGGTTGCCGAAAGGCAGCCTCCGCGTCATCCGCGTTTCGGGTTTCAGGGGGATGTATAAGCCCCCCCCCCCAACCCACCGACCGCCATGTCTCCGCTTGCCAGAAAGGTCCAGTTTTTCCCGGCGCTGTGCGCCTTGCTTGCGGCGAGCGCGCTGGCGTCCCCGGATGCGGAGGATCGCTTTCGGCAGGACATATTTATACAGGGCAGCCCCCGGCAGGACCGACCTGCCCGGCACGATATCTTCTGGCAGGACCGGAACGGGCGCGACCCGGATTCCTTGCGCGGCGAGGCGGACAGCCGCCGCGCGGGGCATTCCGTCTCCGAGCCGGTGTTTATAGGCGCCGATCTCTCCTACGTCAACGAGATGGAAGAGTGCGGCGGGGTCTACCGCGAAAACGGGCGGAGGGTGGACCCCTTTACCCTTTTTGCCGAGCGGGGGGCCAATCTCGCGCGCGTTCGTTTGTGGCACACGCCTCCCAGCGAGTACAGCGCGTTCCCCGACGCGCAGCGCACGATTCGGCGCGCCAAAGACGCCGGCATGCAGGTGCTGCTGGACTTTCATTATTCCGATCACTGGGCCGATCCCGGCAAACAAGTGCCCCCTGCCGCCTGGGATGGGCTGACCGTAGACGGGATGCGGGATTCGGTCTATGCCTATACCCGCCGCGTGCTGGACCATCTCGCGGACGAAGACCTGCTCCCCGAAATGGTGCAGATCGGCAACGAAATCAACCCCGGTTTTCTCTTGCCCCACGGCAGCCGCAGCCGCTGGGCGCAGTTGCGCAAACTGCTGGAGGCCGGCATCCGGGCGGTGCGGGAGGTGGCCGAGGAGCATGAGACTCACATCGACGTGATGCTGCATGTGGCGCAGCCCGAACACGCCACGAGCTGGTTCGCCGAAGCCGCGCGGGCGGGTCTGGAAGATTACGACGTGATGGGCATTTCCTACTACAGCCTATGGTCCACCGTCCCGCTGGCGGAATTGTCCGACCATATCGAGGCGCTTATGTCTTCTTTTGCGCCCCGAGACCTGCTGGTGGTGGAGACGGGCTACCCCTGGACCCTGTCCGGCGCCGATCCTGCGAACAACCTTTTGGGGAGGGATGCGCTGGTATCCGGCTATCCCGCCACGCCCGCAGGGCAGAAGGCATATCTCATAGACATGACGCAGGAGGTGTTCGACGGCGGCGGCGAGGGCGTGGCGTACTGGGAGCCGGGCTGGATTACCACCCGCTGCTCCACCCCCTGGGGGAGGGGTTCGCACTGGGAGAACGCAACCTTTTTCGATTTCAGCGAAGGCAACGAAGTGCTGCCGGGCATCGACTTCATAAAGCATCCCTACGATTTTCCCGAAGGGCGCACCGGCCCGGTCTCTTCCGATCCCACGTCTGCGGAGCGCGAAGAACTGCCTGTTTCCGTGGAGCTTTCAGGGAATTACCCGAACCCCTTTAATCCGGAAACGACGATCGGGTATGCGCTGCCCCGGACGGCGGAGGTGCGGCTTGCCGTGTACGACCTGCTGGGCAGGGAAGTAGCGCTTCTTGTGGACGGCGTCCGGCAGGCCGGAACCCACCGGGTGCGGTTCGACGCTTCCGGGCTGCCAAGCGGCATGTATATTTATCGTATAAAAAATTTCGATCAGGTATTGACAAGGCGCATGATTTTTATTAAATAAGCAACTACGCACACATCTCATAGATGTGAATCGAGCGCGGTTGATGCGGACAGGTTGCCGGACGGCGGTCTCCGCTTCAGCCGCGTTTCGGTTTTCAGGATGTATTGCTCCGTGTTGAGAGGAAGTCGTCTGGAGCAGGAAAACAGGCCTAATCCTGCGAAACCAGTAGATACGGGTTGACGATCGCCCGTTCGCCGAAACGCTTGAGGAGCATGTGTTGGATTTCGTTTTCCTCCCGGAGGTTCTCGTCGCGGATCAATCGCTGAACCCTGGGCTGTCCCATGCCGGGAATGCGCGCTACGAAAAACGGCCACAGCGCCCTGGATTCGTAGTGTTCCTCAAGCTGCAGAAAGCTTCCAACCGGACGAACATCGGCCCGGCGTCGATACGCGTCGGAGTATTCGAAATGCCATGTTCCATTGTGTAGCCACAGGCGCCCTATATCCAGATCGCGATCTTTCAACAGGAAGCAGGCTTTTTCTTCCCGGGGTTTCGGGCGTTTGCTGGCGCCTGCGAGGGACCATATTTTTTTCAGCATTGCGATCATGGGGCGGTTCGGGTTTGCAGGGCACTGGATAACCGTTCCAAATGCAATCAGGGTAGAGATGAATCGGGACAACGAAAATACGCGAAGGCCCCTGCTACGTTGCACGGAATAAACATGATTTGATGAATCTCGACTTTCTCCCGGAGGTTCTCGTCGCGGATCAATCGCTGAACCCTGGGTTGTCCCATGCCGGGAATACGCGCGTCAGAGATCGAAACTCGGGGTGCTACCAGAGGGGAACACGGCAGTTCGATGCATCATAAAACCATAATACAAAGATTGATTTTAGCGGACCGAACCACGAAATTGCGAGCAACGCCGAGAGGGGCGCTGTACATGGGCGGTCAGATTCGCCCTTCCCTGCACAAAACGGACAAAAACGATGGTCAAGGAGTCGGAAACCCGGTTTTTCAGAATAACCGGCGCCCGCGCCGAGTTGTTTAAGAACCAGTTCGCACAACAGATCGTGGCCCATGAACCCGAGGATGGCCCAGCAAAAGCCGATATGCTTATACTGGCGTCCCGGTATGCTATTTCCATGGAATTGGAAAATGGCAAATTCACCTATACGGTAGCGACAGGAGAACCCGACGACATACCGGAATCCTATGTGGACATCGGGCGCAATATGGTCGAGCGTATACTTGGTAATAACGTACCGAGCATGAAACCTTCCGCGCGAAATTTTCAACACGCGGGGGTATAGCACATGTCATCGCCTTCACAATACAGAGTTACGCTGGAAGAAAAACAGGTCCAACTCGAAAAGGAAAGCCTGGAAAGGCACCACAACCTTGATACGAGAATAAGCGTTTTAGAGTCGGAACTGAACCATCGGGCTACAAAGGCACAACTGGAAAGTGCGAAAAAGTGGGCCATTGTAACGATATTCTCGATGCTCGTTGCCATACTAAGCGCTTTGGCCCCTTTTGTCGGTTATGTTTTTGGGTTTCCGAACCAATAACTTCACGCGGTCAGATCCGGCTCTGCTTTCCAATGGTCTTGCCCTGTCTGAAATAGTCGCCAGCGGTTGGGAGAAATGAGCGGGCGCATCGAATATCTGAAGGTGGAAAATTTCCGCGCGTTGCGGAAGATCGAATTCAAAAATCTGACGCCCCTGACGGTGCTGCTCGGTCCCAACGGCAGCGGGAAGTCCACGGTATTCGACGTGTTCGCATTTTTGGAGGAATGCTTCGAGTTGGGGCTACGCCGCGCCTGGGACAAACGCGGACGAAGCAAGGAACTTATATCCCGGGGATCGAACGGCCCGCTGGTCATCGAGATCAAGTACCGCGAAAAACCGAGACAGCCGATCATTACCTATCATCTGGCCATCCAGGAAAAAGACGGCGCTCCTCAGGTTGCCGAAGAGTGGCTGCAATGGAAGAGGGGCAGGCGAGGGCAACCTTTTCGATTCCTTGACTATGAGTACGGCAGGGGAGAAGCTATTAGCGGCGAACAGCCCGACGAACAGGGTGAGCGGGAACCAGGATCCCTCAGCGCTCCCGATCTCCTGGCGGTCAATGCCCTGGGACAGTTCGCCGATCACCCCCGCGTGGCGGCGTTGCGCCAGTTCATCACGGGCTGGCATGTCTCGTACCTTTCCGCGGACAGCGCGCGCGGCCAGCCCGAAGCCGGGCCGCAGGAACAGTTGAGCAGGACAGGCGACAACCTCGCCAACGTAGTCCAGCACCTCGCCGAGCGACATCCGGAGCGCCTCAACAGCGTTTTCGAGAAATTGCGCCAGCGCGTGCCGCGCATCGAAAAGGTGTTGGCCGACACGATGCCGGACGGCCGCCTGCTGTTGCAAATCAAGGACGCTCCGTTCAGCCACCCGGTGCTGGCGCGGTTCGCCTCCGACGGGACGCTCAAGATGCTGGCCTATCTGATCTTGCTTCACGACGAGGATCCGCCCCCCTTTATCGGTATCGAAGAGCCGGAAAATTTTCTCCATCCCCGGCTATTGGGCGAACTGGCTGAAGAATGTCGGGCGGCCAGCGAACGCACGCAGCTGCTGGTGACCACGCATTCGCCGTTTTTTCTCAATGCCTTGCAGCCAGGGGAAGTGCGTGTCCTGTGGCGCAACGAACAGGGGTATACGCAGACGCGGCATGTCGAGCATATGAAGAATGTGCGGGCGTTTATGGATCAGGGGGCCGCGCTCGGCGACCTGTGGATGGAAGGGCATTTCAACGTGGGCGATCCATTGACGAATCAAGCGACGGCCTAATGCCCCTCTCGCTCCGCCAGCTCCATCCCCCCATCCTCCCCATCCTTGCCCTTGTCCTTTTATGGGCGGGTTTCCTGCCGCATACGGGTGCGGCCCAGGGCCGGAGCCAGGTCCCATCCCAAACTCCATCCCAAACCGCCGCCCAAACCCCATCCCAAACCCTTCCCGTCACCTTCCGCTACATCCCCGAACAGGTTTTCGCGGAGCGGGCCTTTCTTCCCGGCGTATTCAACGGGTGGGGGACTCCGTACCGGGCGAACACGCCTTCCTGCATCCAGGAAGACCACGCCTCGGCCATGTCGTTCGTCCGGTTCGAGCGCTACTGGCTCTACACGATCCCCCTTGAAACAGGCAGCACCTACGAATACAAGGTGCAGGTACACCTGAATATCCCCGGCACGGACTGTTCCTGGCTCACCGATCCGCTGAACCCCCGGTCCAACCCGGCGGCCAACAACAATTCGGTGCTCACCGTCACGGACCCCATGATCTTCCAGCCCGCCCAGGAGATCGACAACGGGGCCTTTTCCGCCGGACTGTTCTCCACCGAGCCGTTCGTTTCCATCGCGTACCATATCAACGGGGTTGAATATACCGACGGCCTGGACCAATACGACGCCGACACGGGCGTTTTCCGGGTCAAGACTCCCCGCCGCATTCCTCCCGGCGCGCAGTTCCGCATCGTAGCCACCGACCAGGCGGGCCGCCGCGTCGAAGCGGAAATAGGCCGCATCCTCGCTCCGGTCGAGTGGGTAGGCCCCGCCTTTTCCACGGTCAAGGAGGAAGTCTCCCTCCGCGCCCACATCACGGGCCTCGACGGGGCCGTAGACCCGAACATCACGCAGGCCACGCTCCTGCGCAACGGGGAGGAGATGGGTACGGTCCCCGTAACCGACGGGGAAGCGCGCGTCACCGCGCCGCTCGAACTGGGCGACAATACATTTCGGCTCCGCCTCGAGCCCGACGGGGGCGCCGTCCCGAGCCCGCTCGTCTCCGATCCGATCGTGATAAACCGCCGCCTGCACCCGCTGGACCGCAAGCTGGTCGACGTGTCCGTAACCGGCTCCGGAAACCGGTTCGACATTACCATTACCCCTGTGCTTCCCGCGACTCCCCCGGATTCCGGCGCCGTGAACGTGCAAATCAAGGACATTTTCGATTTCGACGACCCGTTCAACACCACCGGAGCCACGCGGCTTTCTTCCGGCGCGTCCGACATAAGCGGCCTGGCCGCCGGTCCCGGAGAAGTGTACGTGAATCTTGATATCACCCGCTCCGACGGCGAAACGGAGCGCCGCCGCGTGGCCATTATAATAGAGGAGGACGGCGCGGCGCGCGAAATGCGCTACGAGGAAACCGCCTCCTGGGTCCACAACGCGGTGGTCTACGAGATATTTCCCTTCAGTTTCGGGCCGGAAGCCTCCGGCACGCCCGCGAATCCGGGCCGCCGCCTGCGCGAAATCACCGGCGAACTGGACTACATCGCGCAGATGGGCTTCAACGCCATCTGGTTCATGCCGATCATGCACAATCAGGTAATGAACCAGGTTTCCGGGGGCTACAACATTATCGACTTTTACACGGTCGATCCCCGCCTGGGCACGAACGCGGATTTCAAGGCCCTCGTAGCGCGGGCGCACGAGCTCGGCATACGGATCGTCCTCGACATTACGCCCAGCCATGTATCCCCGGGGCACCCGTGGGTCGCCAGCCTGCGCAACGGCGGTCCGTTCGGGAGTTATTTGCAGACGGAGCCCAGCCCTCACAGCCTCGGACTCGACAACCGGGGCGCGAACCTTCCCGAAGTCCGGCAGGCCGGCGCCGATTATTACAAATACCAGGGATTCGGAGATTTGGCGAACCTGGACTGGAACAACGACGACCTGCAAGCCGAAATGCTCGACGTGCTGGCGTTCTGGGTCAACGAATTCGACATCGACGGCTGGCGGCTGGACGTGTACTGGGGGCCGTGGCGGCGCTACGGGCCGGATCGCTTCGGGCGGCCCATCCGCACGCTCATGAAACGCCTGAAGCCGGACGCCTGGCTGCTCGGCGAGATCGTGGGGACGGGCAGCGGCACGGAGGTCTACTACGCCGACGCCCTGCACGGCGCCCGTTTCGAGGGGGGCATCGACGCGGGCTACGACTGGCCGTTTTATCATAATGTCGTGCGCGGCGCATACGGACGCCTTGCCACGTACGACAGCCATGCGCGCAACAACGATTTTTATCCCGGCCCGAACGCCCGCTATTTCCGTTTTCTGGAGAATCACGACGAGTCGCGCATTGCCTCGCTGCATGCCTCCAGCCCCGACCGCCTGTTCCCGCTTGCGGGATTCCTGCTTACGACCACGGGCGTGCCGATGGTCTACCAGGGGCAGGAGGTGGCTTTCCATGCGGGGGCGGACCCGCGCCGCGCGCCGGTGAACTGGAATACCCCCCGCAACGGCGACTTCGCCCGCCATTACCAGCGCCTGGCGCATGCCCGCGCCCGGTTCCCGGCCTTCGGCTCCCAGCAGCTCCATACGCTGACGACCCGGGGCGTGTACGCCTACGCGCGCCCCTATCTGGACGAAAACGCGGTGGTTCTTGTCAATTTCTCGTCCGTTTCCCGCACCGTGACGATAGATCCGAGCGCGCATGTCGCGATGTCGAATACCGGGCCCATCCCGTATTACGACATTTTTGCGGATACTTCGGCGGCCTATGCGGGGGCGTTCGAGGTTACGGCGCCCCCTTACGGAACGGTTATATATATAACGAGTGCGGATCCCGGCTTTGAACCCCCTGCGCTTCCGCCCCTGCCGTACGGGGCGGTCTACACGGCTGCGGAGCGCGAGGAGTTGCCCGTTTCTGTGAAACTTTCAAGGAATTACCCGAATCCCTTCAACCCGGAGACGACTATCGAGTATATGTTGCCTCGAACCGAAACGGTGCGCCTGGTCGTATACGACCTGCTGGGCAGGGAAATAGCCCGCCTGGTGGACGGTATGCGGCCTGCAGGCCGTCACAAGATACGTTTCAAAGCGGGGGAACTCCCCAGTGGAACGTATGTATACCGGCTCGAAACTGCCGGGGAACGGCATACGCAGACCATGATTCTGGCGAAATAAAGGAGTGGGTACCGCTGAAATCCTGTATATGGCCCCGGTTGTAGTAAAAAAAATATGGAACAGGGGTTGACTCTGTTAGTTTAGACAGCGAACTTTCCACTTGACACTGGAAAAAGCATTGCCTATACTTGACAAGTATGAACGCGATGCCGTACATTGCCGGTATGTGCCCTTACGGGTACACTACGGGCGCATACCGAGCGCGTACACCTGCCTGGACACACCCACCCATACCAAAATGACCATTCTCTTCGAGAGTGGCACGTCATTTTAACCAACATTGAGCATAAGCCATGACGTTCT
>LXNI01000358.1_pt1 | contig 55145 bp, 40 predicted proteins | sample 809091 | NCBI WGS metagenome assembly LXNI01 (sample SAMN04870527, study PRJNA318959) | sponge metagenome | biome: 01000161; feature: marine sponge reef; material: water | host: Sarcotragus foetidus | place: Greece: Milos, Mediterranean Sea | collected 2013-05-29 | depth 5-7 m
AGCCGCCGCAGGCTGCGGGGCTGAAATCCAGTCGGCGGGAATCAAACGGCGAGAATCCGCCCGCGTAATCCCCTAAGTTCAATGATCACAACAGATCCGCACGGGATGGCAAATGCTGGCCCAGCGCCTTGGAGAAGCTGTAATCGCTCACCCACCGCGGAGGGCCGCAGTACGACATCAGATCCCGGGCATGCGGCGGGATCAGCGTGCCGCCATCGCTGAAGTCGTATCCCCAGTGGCCGATCGATCCGTTCGACTGGGGAAACGCCCGGTCCGGGCCGCCGGCGCCACCGCACGGGGCGTGATAGAGATTGAAGTTGTGTCCCAGTTCGTGGGCGATCACGAACCCGTCGGCAGCCGAGAAACCAGCCCCGAGGCCAAGATAGGCAACCCCCGATTGGCCGCCGACGATGCGCTCCGGCATGATGCCCATGTAGTAGCCGCTTGCGTCCTCCATCCGCCGGATCAGGTAGGTCTCGATGAGCAGATCGACGGTGTTGTTGGTCGAGGTCAGCACGGGTGCATGAGCCTTCACATCGAGTGCGCCGACCGGGAGCATGGCCCGGGTGTCCGCCAGCATCTGGTGGTCTTGGGGGTCGGCGGCCATGGCCCCGGCAATGTCCACGATCAGGGAATCCTGGTCCCGCACCCATTGAAATGGCACGAAGGTGAGGTCCAGCGCGGGCAACTCCGCCACCTGCACCGCGGCACGGCCCGTCTCGGGGATCCGCGTTGCCACCCCGAGTTCCGGATCCAGGGTGCTGTCCGGATCGATTTCGATCACCATCTCCAGGCCAGGCCGGATCACCGATTCAGGTATGACGGCGTTGGCCGATCGTTCGAGCGCGCTCTCGGCGTCCTGCACTTCAGTGGGGATGGGTACGTTCGAGCCCGGGATTTCGACCACGTGCGTCTCGGCGCCATCGACGTAGAACGTCGCCCGCACCGTCGGGATGCCTTCTGCGGTTGGCCGCGAGGCCGTCGGGAAGACTCGCAGCAGCGCTTCCCTGCCCGCCACGAGGGGGACCGGGATTCCCCGGGACTGCACCGCCTGCGTCAGGTAGGCGGACGCAGCGGCAGGGGCCTCGCAGGGGCGCACCCTGGCATGCGTGACCCCGGACATCCATTCCCGGAAGGTGGCATCGTCGGGTGCGCAAAGCCCTGTACCGTCCAGGAGAAGCTCATTCAGCCGGGCGAGCGTCGTCAGGCCCGAAGGCAGGGGGCCGGACAGCGCGGTGTTGCCGGTCAGGTGGAGCCGCCGCAGCGATGTCAGGCCACCCAGCTCCGGCGGCAGGGCGCCCGCGAGCTGGTTCTCCATGGCCGATAGGGTCAGGAGTCGCGGCAGATTGCCCAGCTCGGGGGGGACGGCGCCCGTCAACTCGTTCCCGTCCAGGTACAGCGTCCACATTCTGGACAGGTTGCCGAGCTCGGCAGGGATCTGGCCGGCTAGCGCGTTCCCGTCCAGGCGGAGCGTTCGCATGTTGGACAGGCTGCCCAGGTCTGCCGGGATCGGCCCCGTCAACTCATTGGCGGTGAGTGACAGGTATTCCAGGCGCGGCAAGTTGCCCAGTTCTGGCGGGATCCGTCCTGTCAGCCGATTGTCACCGAGGGTCAAGGCCGACAGGCTGACTGCACCACCCAGCTCGGGCGGGATCGGTCCGGTCAGCTCATTGTCGTGGAGGAGCAACTCATCCAGTAGCGGCAGGTTTCCCAGCCCCGGCGGGATCCGTCCCGTCAACTCGTTGTCCTGGAGGTGTAGTTCAACCAGAGTGGCCAAATTGCCCAAGTCCGACGGAATCGGTCCGGCAAGGCGGTTGCCGCTCAGCTGCAAATACGTCATTCCCGGGAAACTGCCGAGTTCGGACGGAATCGGGCCCGTCAACTCATTGTTGTGAAGGATGAGCCCGGTCAGGGTGGACAGGTTGGCCAGTTCGGGGGGAATCGGTCCCGCCAAGCTGTTGTAGGCGAGATTCAGTTGGGCCAGGACGGTCAGATTGCCCAACTCCGGCGGAATCGCCCCGGTCAGGTGATTGCCACCGAGGATCAGCCGCGAAAGGCTGGGCATGCTTCCGAGTTCGGGTGGGATCGGTCCCGCAAGCCCACTCCACGCCAGGTTGAGGCTGGACAGGTTGGGAAGGTCCGCCAACTCGGGCGGAATCGGTCCCGCCAAGCTGTTGTAGGCGAGATCCAGCTCCGACAGGTTGGTCAGGCTGCCCAGCTCGGGGGGAATCGTCCCCGCCAGCTTGTTGCGAGGCAGGAGCAGTTGGACGACCCGGCCTTCGTCGTCAGCTGTCACTCCCTTCCATTCGCCAAGTGGGCGGTCGGACAGCCAGTTCTCGTTGTCTTCCCAGTCCGCACCCCCGCTGGCACTGTACAGCACTTCGAGGATCTCCCGGTCGGAGAGGGGGGCACACTCCTCGCCCGTGCCCTCGTGGGACGGGATGGCGGCGATCCACTCGCCAAACGAGTCATCGGGTGGAACGCAGAGCCCGGTCCCCTGGTATCGGAGCTCATTCAAGGGAAGCGCGGCAAGCGACAGGGGCAGCGGACCGGTCAGGCCGGCGTTGCCGTCCATTCGCAGCGAAGTAGTGCTAGCAAGTTGTGCTAGCAAACCCGGAACGCGACCCGCCAGACCGTTGCCCGAAAGGTCGAGCGCGGCGACGTGTCCGAGCGAATCGGTGCCCACGCCGTGCCAGTCCTCGAGAATGCCGTCGCCGAGCCAGCCGCCGGAGCGCCCCCAGTCCTCGCCGCCGGTGGCCCGGTACAGCGCCGCCAGGACCTCCCGGTCAGCCTCGTTGCACAGCGGCCCGACGTAGACATCGAGTCCCGCAAGCCAGGCTGCGAAATCTGCCGACCCGGGTGCGCAGAGCGACTCGTTGCCGGGGAAGTGGAAGACGCGAAGCTCTTTCAGGCCCATCAGGTCCAGCGGCATCGGGCCGGCCAGGTCATTCCAGTCCAGGCCGAGTCGCGTCAGGCTGCGCAGCTTGCCCAGCTCGGGGGGGACCGGCCCGGTCAAATCGTTTCTGCGAAGTCGGAGGACCTCGAGGTTGGCCAAGTCGCCGATTTCGGGCGGGATCGGTCCCGTCAGATCGTTGACCCCCAGAATGAGCGCCTTGAGGTTGCCGAGCTTGCCCAGTTCGGGGGGAATCGATCCCTCCAGCGCGTTCCTCTCGAGATTCAGCACCTCCAGGTGCGTCAGGTTCCCCAACTCTGGCGGGATGGGTCCCTTCAGATCGCTCGCGGAGAGTGTCAGCCGGGTGACGTGACCGGTCGCGTCCGTGGTTACGCCGTGCCACTGCCCGATCGGCAGGTCCGACAGCCAGCCTTCGTTCACGATCCAGCCCTGACCGGCCGCGGCTTCGTAGAGCGACACCAGGTCGCCCCAGTCCTCGTGGGCAACCGTGACCACGGTTCCGCCCTCCACACTGGCCCGCGTCGCCGTGATCAACACCGCGCCCTCGGCGATGCCGCGCACCAGACCCGACCCATCGACGGTGGCGATGTCGGTATCGCTTGAAGTCCAGGCGAACTCACCACCCGCCACCGCGAACCCATTGGCGTCCCGGGCTTTCGCCGTGACGCGGAGCGTGTCGCCTGCGGATACCTTTCCGCCGTCGGGAAGCACCTCGATCCCTGTCACCTCCTGGTCGACCGTCACCGCCGCGCTGCCCGACGCCCCGCCCGACATCGCGGTAATCGTGGCCGCTCCGTTCCCCGTCGCCGTCACCAGACCGGTCGCGTCCACCGTCGCCACCTCGGTAACGGCGCTCTGCCACGCAACCGTGGCTCCGGGCATTGCGCTGCCGTGCTGATCGTGCACCTCCGCGCTCAACTGCACCGAATTTGCCAGCGCCTTCAGGGTGGCCGCCGCCGGAGTGACCGTGATCGCGGTCGCGCGGGGAGGCTCGGGCGGTTCCGTCGCGTCGTCGCCGCAGCCGACGGCCCAGGCGAAGCCACCCAGCAGGGCCAGGAGTGTGATGAGCTGTTGCGGACGGCCCATCGTCAGCGCCGCCAATCTTCCACGTCCGGCAACCCGCGGCTGAACAGCACCTGCAGATCCGGCCTGGCAGGCCCAATAGCGTCGGCTGCCACGCCTATCAGGTCCGTGGCGTCCTCGCCGCGCAGGATCCCGCGCACCTGACCGCTCTCCGGGTCGCGCAGGATAGCCAGGGGAGTGTCGGTCGCCCGGTCCGTCGTCACCGAGCCCCCCGGCCCGGACAAGGTGATGCTCTCCAGTGCGCCCGCCCACCTGGTCTCAACAGGGAGCGCCGCTACGAAGTGCGAGCCCCCATCGGCGTCGGCCACTTCCGCCATGTCGACATACAGCGAGAACAGTTCATTGCCCGTCGCGCCTTGGCCGACCAGTCGGTATTGGCCGGTGGATCCGGCAACGGCGGGTGGAGCGTCCGCAACGAACGCGGGTTCGAGATAGGGAATCCCCTGGTGGTCCACCCCACCCCACAGGATCAGGCTCGGCGCGGAAGTCGGGACGGCGGCCCGAGCCAACTGCCCGGGGCCGGTTTCACGCTGAAGGCGATAGTCGAGGGCCTTGGTGAAACTGTAGTCGCTGACCCAATGCGGCGGGCCGCAGTAGGACATCAGGTCCAGCACCTCCGGCGATATCAGCCGGCCATTGCCGCGGTTGTCGTATCCCCAGGCGCCGATCGTGCCATCACTCGTGGGAAACGCCGGATCCACCCCGGCGGGCGCCCCGCAGGGCACATGGGCGAGGCTCATGTTGTGTCCCAGTTCGTGCGCGATCACGAGGGAATCAGCGGCCGAGAAATTGGTTGGGAGACCTCCATAGGCAACTCCTGATTGACCCCCGAGGGCGCGCTCCGGCATGATTCCCATGTAGTAGCCCTCACCGTCCTCCAACCTCTGAATCATGCGAGTCTCGAGAAGCAGGTCGATTACGTCGTTCGTCGAGGTCAGCACTGGCTCGTGAGCGCTCACTTCGAGACCACCGACCGGCAGCATGCTATGGGTATGCGTCAACCATTCGTGTGTGCCCGGCTCCGCGGCCATCCGCATGGTCATGTCGATAGCCGAAGAATCGGGATCCGTCACCAGCTGGAATGGAATCACCGTCAAATGCAGCAAGGGCATTGACTCCACACGTACCGCTGCTCTGCCCGTCTCGGGAATCCGCCGCGTCACGCCGAGCCCGGGATCCAGCGTCTGGTCGGGATCGATCTCGATCACCATTTCCAATCCCGGCTGGATAACCGAGCCCGGGATGGTGACGTTCGCCGACCTGTCAAGCGAACTTTCGGCCTCATCGATCCCGGCTGGAATCGGGATCCCCGATCCGGGGATTTCGACCGTGTGCGTTTCGACTCCGTCCACATGGAAGGTCGCACGCACCTTCGGAATGCTCTCGCCTTCAGCACGAGGGGCGGTGACGAATACCCTCAGCAGCGCCTCCCTGTCCGCGACCAGCGGAACCGGGAAATCCAGCGACTGGACAGACTGGATCAGATACGCCGCCGACCCGCTGCCGGTCTCGCAGGGCCGAACACGCGAGACCTCCACATCAGCCAGCCAGCTCTGGAAGCTGGAATCCGCGGGAGCACACAGACCGGTTCCGGTCAGGACGATTGCGTTCAGCGTGTTGAGATCGGTCAGGCTGGAAGGCAGGGCGCCGAACATGCCGGCGTTGTCGGTCAGGAAGAGTTGCCGCAAGTCTGTGATGCCGCTCAATTCCGGCGGAAACCGACCCGAGAACCGATTGCCGGGAATTGATAGCAACTTCAGCCGGGAGAGCTGACCAAATTCGGGGGGGATGGCCCCGGTCAACTCGTTTTCGTTGATGTGAAGCTGCGTGAGTCGCGACAGGCCGCCCAACTGGGCCGGCATGGTCCCGGTCAGTCCATTCCGGTCGAGGCTCAGGCGTTCCAGGTTGGAGAGGTTGCCCAGCGTCGATGGGATCGAGCCGGTCAGCCGATTGTCATTGAGGAACAATTGCGACAAGCCGGACAGCTGGCCCAGCCCCGGCGGAATCGACCCCGTCAGGTCATTGTGGCTCAGATCCAGACGCCTCAGGTGCGGCAGTCTGCCCAACCCCACCGGGATCGACCCTGATAGCCGATTGCGAGCGAGGATCAGTTCCACCAGGTTGGAAAGAGTGCCCAACTCCGGCGGGATCGGTCCCGTCAGTTGATTCCCGTCGAGGTAGAACTGAGTCAGGTTCGAGAGCGCGCCCAACTCCGGCGGGATCGTTCCCGTCAACCTGTTCAATCCGAGGCCCAGCGCGCGCAGGCTGGACAACCCGGCCAGCTCAGCCGGAATCGGTCCGGTGAGCTCGTTGCTGTACAGGTAGAGTACCGACAGGTTGGAGAGCGCGCCCAGTTCCGGAGGGATCGCGCCCGACAGATCGTTTCTGCTCAGGTCCATCCGAGACAGTCCGGACAACCTGCCCAGCCGGGGTGGGATCGGTCCCGTCAGATCGTTGGCGTTCAGAGCCAGTTCCCGCAGCTGGGCGAGGGCACCGATCTGGGGTGGGATGCGCCCGGTCAGCTTGTTGTTCGTGAGCCGCAGAGCCACGACGCGGCCAGCCTCGTCGGTCTCTACTCCGTGCCATTCGCCGAGGGGCTGGTCCGACAACCAGTTGGTGTCCTTCGTCCAGTTGGTTCCACCGGTCTCTGTGTACAGCTGTTCGAGGATATTCCGTTCCGAGAGCGGCTCGCACTCGGTGTCGGTTCCTTCGTGTGACGGGATGGCGGCAAGCCATTCCGCAAACGCCTCGTCGGCCGGAACGCAAAGGCCGGTTTGCCCGTATTCGAGCTCCTGAAGCGACAACGCGGTCAGCGACAGTGGGAGCGGGCCGATCAGACCCTCATTCCCGTCGATCCGGAGAGTTGTAATGCCGGTAAGCTCCCCCAGCGATTCAGGCACCTGGCCGGCAAGGCCGTTGCTCGACAGGTCGAGTGTCAGAACCCGCCCCAGTGAATCGGTTTGAACGCCGTGCAATTCGAACAATGCGCCGTCGCCAGACCACCCATTGGAGCGAGTCCACTCACTCCCTCCGGTGGCTTCGTATAGCGAGACCAGCACCTCTCTATCGTCCTCGTTGCACCAGGGCCCGGCCGCAACTTCGAGCTGGGCGATCCACTCGGTGAAATTCGCTGACCCGGGGGCACATAGACTGCGGCTGCTCGCGAAGTGGAAGAGCCGGAGCCGTTCCAGATGCAGGAAGGTCGAAGGGATCGGACCGGTCAGTCTGCTCCCGTGGAGAGTCAGTCTCGCAAGCTTGCGCAAGTTGCCAATTTCGGGGGGGATCGGGCCCGTCAGGTAGTTTCTGCGAAGTCGCAGATCTTCCAGGTTGGTGAGGTTCCCCAATTCAGGCGGGATCTGACCGGTCAGGTCGTTGACCCCGAGGTTCAATATCCTGAGGCCGCGCAGTTCCGCCAATTCGACCGGAATCGGTCCCGTCAGCCGATTGCGCTCGAGGATCAGGGTCTCCAGGTGTGCCAAGCTGCCAAGCCTGGCCGGAATCGGCCCAGCCATGTTGCTCCCAACAAGATCCAGACCCGTCACGTAACCACCCTCCCCGGTGGTCACTCCGTCCCACTGTCCGATCGGCAGGTCCGACATCCAGCCATCGTGCTCTGTCCATCGCGGACCGTTCGTGTCCTCGTACAAGGCCGCAAGCGGGCCCCAGTCCTGATGGGCCACGGTGATGACCGCTGCCCCGTCCACACTGGCCTGCGTTGCGGTGATCAGCACAGCGCCCTCGACGATGCCTCGCACCAGACCCGATCCATCCACGGTGGCCACTGCTGTATCGCTCGAAGACCAGGTGAACTCCGTGTCAGGAACCGTGAAGCCCTTGGCGTCCCAGCCCTCTGCCGTGACGCGGAGCGTGTCGCCCGCGGACACCTTTCCGTCGGCGGGCAGCATCTCGATCCCAATGACCACTTGCGTCACCGTCACCGACGCGTTTCCAGACGCAGTCCCCGCTCTTGCGGTGATCGCGGCCGTCCCGTTGCCCGTGGACGTCACGAGCCCGGCCGCATCCACTCTCGCCACCGCGATGTTGGCGCTCAGCCATGTCACGGCGACCCCCGCCATGACCTGGCCGTTCTGGTCGCGAACCTCGGTGCTCAGTTGTACGGTCTCGCCCACCGCCGTGAGCTCGGCGGCGGAAGGGCTCACGGTGACTGCGGTCGGCCGCAGCGGCTCGGGCGGTTGCGGCGGTTCGGTCGTGTCCTCGCCGCAGCCGGAGGCCCAGGTCAGGCCGCCGAGGAATGCCGCAGCAAGGACAAGGGTGCGCGGTTGCATCATCGTGACTCCTGTACCATGCGTGGACTCGCTACCGAGGTGATCAGGGCCGCCAGTCAACCTCGCCCGGTATCCCCCTGCTGAACAACACCTGCAGACGCAGCCCGGGAAGCCCGACAGCGTCCGCAGCCACGCCAATCATGTCCGTCGCGTCCTCGCCGCGCAGGATACCCCGCACCACACCACTGGCCGCATCTCGCAGGATGGCCATGGGCTGATCGGTCGTCCGGTCCGTGGTGGTCGATCCGCCGGGGCCGGACAGCGTAATGCTCTCCGGCATGCCTGCCCACTCGGTCCGCAGGGGCAGCGCGAAGACGAAGGATGACCCCGCCTCCACGTCAGCCAATTCCGCCATGCCGAAGCTGAGGGAAAACAGCTCGTCACCACTGGCGCTCCGGCCGACGAGTTCGTAATCGCCGCTCGATTGGGGAAGGCTGGGCGAGGCGTCCGCCACGAAAGCGGGTTCCAGGAACGGATTCCCTTCGTCGTCCACACCGCCCCACAAGATCAGGCTCCGCGTGGGAGCGTGCGGGGCGGTCGGCGCGAACGGACCCCGGCTCCCATCACCCTCAAGCCGATGGTTCAGGGCTTTGGTGAAACTGAACTCGCTGACCCACTTCGGAGGACCGCAGTAGGACATCAGGTCCCGGGCCCGCGGCGACACCAGCCTGCCGCCGGCGCGAAAATCGTATCCCCAGGAGCCGATTGAAGCGTCTGTTTGGGGGAACGCCGGATCCGGACTGCCGGCACCTCCGCACGGTGCATGATATAGACCCATGTTGTGTCCCAATTCGTGCGCGATCACAAAGGGATCGGCCACCGAAAAGCCGATTCGGAAGCCGAAGAACGCAACCCCCACCCGGGCCCCGACAACGTGCTCGGGGAAGATCCCCATGTAGTAGCGCGTACCGCTCTCCAACGTCCGAATCAGATGCGTCTCGCGAAGCAGGTCGAGAGAATTGATGGTCGAGGTCAGGACGGCTGCGTGGACTTCCACGTCTACATCGGCGACCGGGAGCATGGCGCGCACATCGCCAAGCATTTCGTGCGTGTGCGGGCTTGCGGCCATGCCCTCGGCCATATCTACAATCCACGAATTGGGTTTCGGCGCCCATTGGAACGGGATCACCGTCAAATCCAGGCTGGGCAGCGACTCCACCTGCACCGGTGCCCTGCCATCTGTGGGAATCCGCTTTGTCACGCCGAGTTCGGGATCCAGCGTTCCGTCCGGGTCGATCTCTACCACCATCTCCAGTCCTGGCTGTATCACCGATCCGGGGATTGTGACGTTGGCCGACCTCTGCAACGAACTCCGGGCGTCTTCGAGATCGGTTGGGATGGGGGTCCCCGAGCCCGGAATGTCGACCGTGTGACTCTCGATTCCGTCGAGGTAGAAGGTCGCGCGCACCGTCGGGATGCCTTCGCTGGTGGGATGCGAGGCGATCGCGAAAACCCTGAGCAGCGCCTCCCTGCCGGCGATCAGTGGAACCGGGAAGTCCAGCGACTGCACCGCCTGGGTCAGGTAGGCCGACGACCCCGCGTCCACTCCACAATCCCGCACGCGCGCCACTTCCACTTCCGACAGCCAGTTCTGGAAGGTGGTGTCCGCGGGGGCGCACAGGCCGGTACCCGTCAGAATCAGTTCCTCCAGTTCGCTCAGGGCGGTCAGGCCCGAAGGCAAAATCCCGGACACTTCGGCATTGTCGGTCAGGTGGAGCCGCTCCAGACGGGTGAGTCCGCCCAGGACGGGCGGGAGTGCACCGGACAGCTGGTTCCCCGCCATCGACAGCGATTGCAACCCGGACAGATCACCGAGTTCGGGGGGAATGCGCCCGGCCAGCTCATTCCCGCTGAGATTGAGGCGCTCCAGGCTGGAAAGGGATCCCAATTGAGATGGTATCGTTCCGGTCAGCCTGTTCCGGCTGAGGTCCAGGCGTGTCAATGCGGAGAGGCTGGCCAGTCTCGACGGAATCGACCCCGTCAACCAGTTGCGACCGAGGATCAGCTCAGTCAGGCTGGGCAGGTTGCCCAACTCGGGCGGGATCGACCCGGTCAGCCCATTCTCGCCGAGCCCGACACGCCTCAGGTTGCGCAGACTGCCCAGCCATGGAGGAATCGATCCCGTCAGCCAATTGCGATTCAGGATCAGCTCAGCCAAGCGGGACAGGTTGCCGAGCTGCGGCGGGATTGGTCCCGACAGGCGATTCCCGTCCAGGTACAGATAGAAAAGGTTGGCAAGGTCCCCCATCTGCGGCGGGATCGGTCCCTCCAGCTTGTTTATGCCGAGTCCCAGCGCGAGCAGGTTGGTCAGTCTGCCCAGCTCCGGAGGGATCGATCCCTCCAGCTCGTTCGCCCAGAGGTACAACTGTGAAAGGTTGACCAGTTCGCCCAACTGCGGGGGGATCGGTCCCTCCAGTTCGTTCTGGCCCAGATTCATCAGCGTAAGGCTGGACAGATCGCCCAACTGGGCCGGGATGGGTCCCTCCAGGCGATTGCCGGACAGGTCCAGCTCGTGGAGCTGGTCGAGGTAGCCGAGCTGGGGTGGAAGGCGGCCCGCCAGATCGTTGCGGGGAAGTCGCAGCGCAACTACCCGACCGACGGAGTCGGTCTCTACTCCGGTCCACTCACCGAGAGGTTGCCCGGAAAGCCAGTTCTCGTCGTCCTTCCATTCGGCGCCACCCGCAGCACTGTACAGGAGCTCGAGGATTCCCTGGTCCGAGAGGGGCATACACTCGGTGTCCGTGCCTTCGTGCGAGGGGATTGCCGCGAGCCATCCGGCGAACGATCCGCCAGGGGGAGCACAAAGACCGGTGTTCCGGTATCCCAACGCTTCGAGTGAGAGCGCGGACAGCGTCAACGGCAGAGGACCGGTCAGTCCCTCGTTTCCGTCCAGCCGAAGAGAGGCCATGCTCGTGAGCGGCGCCAGCGACTCCGGCAGTTGACCCGCAAGCCCGTTGGTGGACAGGTCAAGTTCGAGGACCCGCCCCACCGAATCGGTGCTCACGCCGTGCCATTCGCGCACTGGCACATCTTCGAGCCAGCCGTCGGAACGAGTCCATTCACTTCCTCCAGTGGCCTCGTAGAGCGACACGAGCGCTTTTTTGTCGTCCTCGTTGCAGACGGGTCCGAGTGCAATGTCAAGCTGCGCCAGCCACCGTATGAAATCGGCTTCGTCGGGGATACAGAGATTCTCGTTGTCCCTGAAGTGGAAATGCCGAAGCCGTTCGAATCGCGTGAAGGCGGAAGGAACCAGACCGGTCAGGTCGCTTCCCTGGATACTCAACCTCCTGAGGTTGGGCAGGTTGCTCAATTCGGGCGGGATTTGGCCGGTCAGGAAGGTGTTGTTCAGGCGCAGATCCTCGATGTTGACCAGGTTGGCCAACTCGGCCGGGATCTCGCCGGTCAGGCCATTCACACCGAGGCGCAGGCTCCTGAGGTTGTGCAGTCTGGTCAGTTCCCCGGGAATCGGCCCCCGCAACCGATTCCACTGGAGATGCAGAGTCTCAAGGTGTGACAGGCGGCCCAATTCCGTTGGTATCATGCCGGCCAGATTGCTCGAAGCAAGATCCAGCGCGGTGACGTGACCATCCGGCCTGGTTGTCACTCCGTGCCATTGGCCGATCGGTCGATCCGACATCCAGCCGTCGTTCTCGATCCAACCCGGACCCTGCGTGGCCTCGTAGAACGCCGCGAGTGGGGCCCAGTCCTGGTGGGCTACCGTGACGGGCGCCCCGCCCGACACGCCTGCCGTAGTGGCCGTCATGTATGCGACGCCCTCGACAATGCCATGAACCAGGCCCGACTCATCCACGGTGGCGACGGCGGAATCGCTGGAAGACCATGTGAATTCGCTGCCTGGCACCGTAGCCCCGTTCGCGTCCCAGGCCTCCGCCGTCAAGCGCAGGGTATCGCCGCCCGCGGACACTTTGCCGGGGGCGGGCAATACCTCGATGCCCCTGATTTCCTGAGCCACGGTTACTTCGGCGCTTCCCGACGCCACCCCGGCCGTCGCGGTGATCGTGGAGGTCCCGTTGCCCACCGACGTAACGAGTCCGGCCGCGTCCACCCGCGCGACCGCGGTGCTCCCGCTCACCCACCTCACGGCGGCCCCGGCCATGACCCGGCCGTTCTGGTCGCGGACCTCGGCACTCAACTGGACGGTCGCGCCAACGGCTGTCAGCTCGGCCGTGGCGGGGCTCACCGTGATCGTCGCCGGAACGGAAATCTCGGGTGGCTGAGCAGGATCCGTCGTGCTGTCGCCGCAACCGACGGACCAGGCGACACCAGCCAGAATTCCCCAGCCGAGGAGGGATTTGCGGGGGTGGCTCATGTCATTGGTTCTAGCAAGGCTGGAGGGCCTACGTCAAGCGCTATTCTGTCGTAGATTGGTCCCCATTTGATGGAACATCGTTCGCCGGAGGAACCGGTTGCGAAAGACGCCGCGCGGATCGAACTCTCCGCACGTCGCTACGAATTCCCCCAGTCCCGGATAGCCGCGCTCCACCCCCGCCCCACCAGAAGGCAACCATTTGCCCCAGTGCAGGCGCGCACAGAAGCGCAACGACAAGCCCTCGGCCAGGAAGGCGGCCACGCGCTGGAAGGGCTCCCTCGGTTCGGTCAGGGTGATGAGGCTGATCGCGTACCAGTCCTGCTGCTCGACGCCGTGGCAGGAGGCCATCGAGATCAGCGTGTCGTCGGGCAGCACCCGGCGGATGCAGATCGGGTAGTGGTGGACGTACGAACCGCGTTCGTCCGCCTTCCGAAGAACATCCACGACAGAATCGACTGCCGCCGCGAGGTGCTCGCGCTTTACGAATACTTCCATCTCCAGGTGGCGAAACAGGTCGTGCCGCATGGTGAGTTGCCGGTCGCTCCGGTCGGTGACCCGCCACCGGGGAAAGAGGAACAGCGGAAGAAGGCGCCGGTACAGCAGGTGGACCAGCCGACGGCTTCGCATCAGCGAGGCGGAGAACTTCACGCAGAGGTGTAGCAGCACGTCGATCACGGCCAGCCAGTATACGCGGTATAGGGCCGCGCCCCCCGTCCGACGGTTCTCCTGGGCCACACTCCGCTCGTGTACGAGCCAGGTCCACGCGTGCGGGATGAGATAGAACTGCTGCAGCGGCGAGCCCGCTTCGCCCTCCAGGACGCTCTCCAGATCCGGTCGCCAGACGCACCTCTCTCGCACGTAGTACTGCGGCACACTCGGCAGGGTCAGCTCGAGGACGACGCCCATCGCCCCAACCGAGCATCGCGCCGCCCGCAGAGCACGTCCCGAATCGACGGTGCGCACCTCCGCGCGACCATCCGCGTCGTAACAGGCGATCCGCATCGACTCCACATAGTGCGACATGGAGTGCCGGCCCGAGCCGTGAGTCCCCGTCGCGACCGCGCCAGCCACCGTCTGTCGGTCGATCAGCCCGATCGACGGCAGTGTCAGGCCGCGTTCTGAGAGGTGTTTGAGTAGGGCGCCGATCCTGACCCCGGCTCCCACCGTCACGCGCTTGCGGTCACCATCCACGTGCATGTGACGAAGGTGCCGCAGGTCCACAAGCGCGTCGGATGTCTCGATGCCCGAGTTCCACGAGTGCCCGGCCCCGAGGACCCGCACCGTCCCGTCGCGGTGCGTTTCGAGTATGCGGAGGACCTCTTCGTCGCTGCGTGGACGGTAGCTGCGGCGCGGCACGAAACTGATGTTCCGGCCGAAGTTGGAGATCGTTGAGGCGGCCGTCACGAAGCCCGCCCCGGCCTGCGAGGCACCGCCGCCAGGAGCGTCCGCGTGTACCGATGCCTCGGCGCCTGGAAGAGCGTCTCCGTCGGGGCCGTCTCCACGATCTTCCCCCGGTGCATCACCGCGACCCGGTCGCACAGGTGCCTCACCATCCTCAGGTCGTGGGAGATGAAGAGGTAGGTCAGCCCGAACTGCTCCTGGATGTCGGCGAGCAGGTTGACGATCTGCGCCTGGATCGAGATGTCGAGCGACGAGATGGGTTCGTCGCAGACGACGAGGTCCGGTTTCAGGGCAAGGGCGCGCGCGATGCCGATGCGCTGCCGCTGCCCGCCCGAGAACTCGTGGGGCATGCGCGCGGCGAGAGCGGGATCGAGCCCGACGAGGTTCATCAGCTCGGCGACCCGGTCGCCTCGTTCGGCGCGGCTCAGCGTTTCGTGTTCCAGCAGCGGCTCTGCAATGGAGCGGCCGACGCTGAGACGCGGATTGAGCGACGAATACGAGTCCTGGAAGATCATCTGCATGCGTGGGCGCAGCGCGCGGAGATCCGCGGCCGTTGCGCGGCCAAGATCGACGCCGTCGAACACCACGCGCCCAGCCGTAGGTGGCGTAAGGCGCAGCACGGTGCGGGCCACGGTGGTCTTCCCGGAGCCGCTTTCGCCCACCAGACCCAGCGTCTCCCCCCGGTCGAGCCGGAAGCTGACGCCGTCGACCGCGCGCACTGCTCCCGCCTCGCGCTGCATGGCCCCCCGCCGCACGGGAAAGTGCTTCTTCAGGGCGGTGACTTCCAGGAGCGGCTCAGGGGACATGGCTCACGCGATTCCCTTCCGGCTCTCTCTCGCTCCCGAGCGCCGCGTCCCACCAACATGCCGCTCGCGCCCCCTTCCCAACCGCCAGCAGCGGCGGCGTCTCCAGGCGGCAGCGGTCGAAGGCGTGCGGACACCGCTCCGCGAAGGCACACCCCCCCGGGGGGGTAGTCATGTCCGGCGGTTGGCCGGGGATCGCGGTCAGGCGTCCCGCGCCACCGTCGCCGAGTGCGGGCAGCGACGCCAGCAGGCCGCGGGTGTACGGATGCTCCGGCGCCTCGAAAAGACGCTCGGACGGGGCGGTTTCGACGATCGATCCGGCGTACATCACCGCCACCCGGTCGGCCACGCTCGCCACCACGCTCAGGTCGTGACTGATCCAGATCATCGCCATGTCACGCGTCGCCCGCAGCTCGGCGACCAGGTCCAGAATCTGCGCCTGAATGGTCACGTCGAGCGCGGTCGTCGGCTCGTCGGCGATCAGGAGATCGGGATCGCAGGCCAGGGCCATCGCGATCATCGCCCTCTGGCACATCCCGCCGGAGAACTGGTGCGGGTAGTCGTCGAGCCTGGATTCGGGCCGCTCAATGCCCACGGACCGGAGCAACTCGATGGCGCGATCGCGGGCCTCGCGACGCCCCAGCCCACGGTGCACCGCAAGCACCTCGGTCAGCTGTCGCCCGATGGTGAGCACCGGGTTGAGAGCGGCGCGCGGGTCCTGAAAGACCATGCCGATCTCGGCGCCGCGCACGCGCCTGATGCCCTCGTCGTCGAGGGAGTGGAGGTCGCGGCCCTTGAAGCTCACCGCGTCGGCGTGCACCTGCGTCCGGTGGGGGGGCAGCAGACGGAGCACCGAGAGCATCGCGGCCGTCTTGCCGCATCCGCTTTCGCCCACCAGCGCCAGGGTCTCGCCGCGCCGCACCGTGAAGCTGACGCCGTTGACCGCGTGTACGACTCCCCGGTCGCCGAGGAAGCGGGTGTGGAGGCCGCGCACGCGGAGGAGGTCGGGGGAGGGGTTGGGGGGGTGGTCGGGCCGCGCCGCGTTGGGTGGACCGTGCCGCGCCGTGCGGCCGTCGTTGCGGTCCGGCGTCATGGGGCGCCGCCGGGTGGACCGCCGGCTCGGGCGCGCCGTGCCGCTGGGGGGGCCAGGCGCAACCGGTCCCGCAGCTCCCGCATGGTGACCCATTCCCCCCGCCGCAGCGACTCGATGCAACCATGCACCAGGAGCAGGCTCTCGAGGTGATCGTCGCCCGTTGTCACAGGATCGGACTCCCCGCGAATGGCCCCCAGAAACTCGGCGAGGAGCCCCCGCGTGTCGTCGACGAAGGGTGTGCTGGGCTCGAGCGGCTCGGCCACCGGGGTCTCGGCCTCGGCGTCGCCCTTGAAATTGGGCCCGCGCAGCCCCAGCCCGCGATCGAAATCGACGCGCACGAGATCGTCGAACTGCTCGCGCTGTATGAGGCTCCCGCGCTCGAAATCGCTGCGCCAGCGGAAGTCCATGCGATTCCACGCCGCCGTCCACGTCCCGAGATAGTTGGCGCGCACCCCGTTCTCGAAGCGAAAAAGCACCGAGACGCAGCAATCGCCGGCATACGTGCTCCACGACGGACGCCAGGTGTCGCACACGAGCGACTCGACCTCCGCGTCGTAGCAGTAGCGCAGCAGATCGAAGTGGTGGATGCTCTGCTCGAGCAGCATCGGATGCGCCATCGACATGACGTAGTCGTTCAAGTCGTCCCTGTTGCCGTCGCGCTGCCTGTGGTAGGTGAAGTGCGCATAGCTCAGCGCCCCCAGGTGTCCGTTGCGGACGTAGCGGCGTATGCGCTGCGACGAGGGGAGGTAGCGGAAATTCATCCCGACGAGGAGGTGGCGCCTGGCTGCCTGGGCACGCGCGTTCAGGTCGACGACTTCGCCGAGGTCCTCCGAGAGCGGCTTCTCGCAGAGGACGTGGAGGCCGCGGGCAAGGGCGCGGCTGACGAGGGAGTGATGGGTGGCGGGCGGGGTGGCGATGACGACGGCGTTGGCTTGGGCCCCGGAATCGACCAGCGCAGCGTCCAGATCGGGCGCGACCAGGGCCGCTGGGAAGTTATCGTCGCGCGCGCGCCGGGCCCGGGCTTCGTCCCGGTCCACGATCCCGGCCAGCGTCGCACCCGGCGCCTCGGCGATCACACGCGCCAACATGGCCCCGCGCACCCCGGCGCCGACGAGGAGGATGTGGATGGAATCCCCGTTCACGACGTCTCCGGCGACGGGAAAAATCCATGACAATATGAAGTAGTGATGCAAATTATCATGATGATTTGAAGTAGCGGTTCATATTGTCAGGAGAATATCACTCGCCACGCACCCTTTCGACGAAGCGCTTCATCCGCTTCAGCGCCTCCTCCATGGACTCGAACGGCGACAGAAGCGTGATCCGGATGTGCCGGTTCGCCGGGTCCGCGAACATGGTGCCTGGGAAGACCATCACCTGCTCCTGGCGCAGCAGTTCCAGGCAGAAGGTCTCGGCGTCGAGCCCGGTGCTGGAAATGTTGGCGTAGACGTACATCCCGCCGCCCGGGCGCCCGCAGGAGATGCCCATGTCGCCGAGGTGGCGGAGCACGAGGTCGAGGCGCCGTTCGTATTCGGCCAGCATCGAGGCGATCGCCGCTTCCCCGCTCTCCAGGGCCGCGAGCGCACCACGCTGAAGGGCCGGTGGCGTGCAGATGCTCAGGGTGTGCTTGATCTCGACGGCCGGCGCCATGAGCCACTCGGGCGCGGCCAGGTAGCCCACGCGCCACCCGGTCATCGCGTACGCCTTCGAGAAGCCGTTCACGGTGACGGTGCGATCGAGCATGCCGTCCAGCGCCGCGAGGCTGACGTGCTCGGCGTCGCCGAAGATCAGCTTCTCGTAGATCTCGTCGGAGATGACCACGAGGTCGTGTTCCACGGCCAGCCTCGCGATGCGCTCCAGCTCCGCGCGCGGGGTCAGTCCACCCGTCGGGTTGTTCGGGTTCGCGATCACGAGAAGCTTCGAGCGCTCGGTCAGCGCGGAACGGATCGCGTCGGCCCTGAGCGCGTAGTCGTCCTCCTCCAGCGTCGGGACGTCCACGATCCTGCCGCCGGCCAGCCGTACCATGTAGTCGAAGGCGTTGAAGCGGGGGGCCTGGAGCACCACCTCGTCCCCGGGATCGACCAGCGCGAGAATCGCGATCAGCAGCGCTTCCTGCGCGCCGTTGGTGACGATGATCTGGTTGGGAGAATACTTAACATTATTGTTAAGTTTCAGCTGAAACGCGATCGCTTCCCGCAGTTCCTGTAATCCGGGCGGCGGAGTGTAGTGCGTGTAGCCGCTGATCAGGGCGTCCGCGCCCGCAGCGACGATCGCGGGCGGCGTCTCGAAATCGGGATCGCCGCGGCCCAGCGCGATGATGTCGTCCAGCCCGGCGGCCAGCTCGAGCATGCGGGTGCGGAAACTCGACTTGACGCTGACGGCGCGCGCCGCGAGATGGGCGTCCATCAGACCCCCGGCCGCGAGTACAGGCAGCACCCCCGCACAAACGTCATCTGCACGCGCTCCAGATCGCCCAGGTCCTCCAGCGGATTCCCGTCCACCACGATCACGTCCCCCTCCTTGCCCGCCTCGAGCGTCCCGATCCGGTCGTCCAGCCGATTCATGATCGCCGCCTCGCGCGTCGCGCTCATGATCGCGGCGTGATTGTCCGCCACCACCCCCACCTCGATCATGAATTCCATCTCGGGGACCACCACCCCGTGCCGCACGGCCGGACTCCCCGCGTCGGTCCCGAACACGATCCGCACTCCCGCGCGCGCCGCCCGCAGCAGTCCATCGTACCGACTCTTGTCGGCGACCGCCCGCTGCCGCTCGCTGATCTTCCACTCGGGAATGTTGTACTTGCGCGCGATCTCGGGCTTCGACTGAATCACCACTGGCGAAAAGGTCGTCACGATCGGCACGCCGCGCTCCACCAGCTTGGCAATCGTCTCGTCCGACATGCTGCCGCCGTGCTCCACCGTGTCGATCCCGAAGTCGACCGCCCGCGCGATCGCCGCGTCGAAGGTGGCGTGCGCGGTGATGGGTATCCCGTTGCGGTGGGTCTCGTCGACGACCGCCGCGAGCTCCTCGTCGGTGAACTCCAGCAGGTCGTGGCACATCATGATCTTGATGAGATCGGCGCCGGCCTTCACCTGCTCCCGCACCGCGCGCCGCATCTCGTCGGCCCCGGTCGCCTCGCGGCAGCACCAGTAGGTATGGCCGCCGGTCTGGACGATCGCCTCGGCGCAGATCAGCAGGCGCGGACCGGCAAACACCCCCTGCTCCACCGCCTGCTTGGCGAACTCACCGCTCCGGTTCATCCCCAGGTCGCGCACCATCGTGATACCGCCGCGCACGTTGGCCAGCATGTTCGCGGCCGCCTTGAAGGCGCTGATCTCGGGGGCGTCGTGCATCGACTGGGCCGCGAGATCGTGGATCCCGTCCCAGGCGAGGTGGGCATGGCTGTTGATCAGGCCGGCCAGGATCGTACCGCCTGTCGCGACGACCGCTCGACCATCCTTCGCGACCCCGTCCCACTCCCCGACCGACACGATCCGGCCCTCGTCCAGGGTGACGTGGCCGTCCTCGATCACCTCATCCCCCACCCCCGTGATCACGCGGCCCCTCAGCGTGACCGAGGCAGGCTCGCGCGGCGCCAGGTCCTGCAGGACGGGCTGGAATTTCCAGGCTGGTGCTTCGGGCATGTGAGTCTCCGTGAGTCAGGTGGCGCGGGCGTGTCGGACTGCGCGCGCGTCAGATTCCGAGTTCCGCCAGCGCCCTCGCGCCGCCGTCGAGATTGGTGAGCTTCATGCTCGCGTAGTTGGGCGAATAGATGACGCCGGCCGCCCCAGCCGAGTATGCTGCGTGCACACTCTCGTACACGATCTCGGGCGTGCAGGCCGCCTGATCCGGGCTGGAGCGGGGCGCGTCGACACCGATCCCCATCAGCACGGGGAGCTCGCCGTTCAGCGCCTCGATGGTGTCGCGGCATTGGCCGCCAACATACGTGGATGGGCGCATCCCCGCGCCGAGAAGCTCGTCCCACGGCGCCTCGTCGAGGCCGAGAATGCGGTACATGATCGGCGTCAACTCCGCGGGCGCCAAGTCGCGCAGCAGCGTCGCGTGCAGCTGCTTCATCTCGCCCAGATAGATCCCGCCCGACTGGTGCTGATAGGTGATCGGCTTCACCCAGTCGGCGTAGTCCTTCGTCTCGGCCCACGGCCACTGCGCCTTGCGGAATGGGTTGAAGTGGTTGCGGTTCCACACGTTGAGCCCGAACTCAAGCGCCGGATCGCACCACTTGACGAGCCCGTACAGCTCGCGGTCGAGGTCCTTGTTGCGCCTGACCCAGTGCCGCTCCAGCAGCAGAAACTCGGGGTTGTCGAGCAGCACGCGGAGCCCGGTGATCAGCGCGCCGTCGGTGAAGTGCTCGCCCGCACGCGCGCGCTTGAAATAGTTGTGGAGGAGGCTGCACGCCCTCCGCGCGGCTTCCGCGTCGATGCCCGCGGCCCCCATGCTCGCCAGGCAGTGCGTGCAGAAGCACCCCGGTGCCATCCCGGTGACGAGCTGGTCGAGTGGGCTCCGCCTCTCGTTGCACCACATGATGCCGTCGATGTCGTAGCTCCGGCAGTGGTCCTCGATCAGCGCGTGCCACCAGGTCCGGTAGTCCGGGTTCTCCAGGCAGGGGGCGCCGCTGATGCGGCCGAGGTAGTCGACCTCCATGTACTGTACCAGGTTGGGGATCTGCACGGTGTTGGCGGATCCGTGGCCCGCATACTTGAACAGCGGCTCCATTAGCTCCGGGATCACCTTCATCCCGCGCTTGCGGGCCCCGGGGATGACCATTTCGAGTATGTCGCGGTCCCGCATGCCCTCGTCCGGCGCGCGGAAGTTGGTGACGGAAGTGTTGCGGTAGAACTCGGGGTGGTCCGCAAGGTACGACCCGCCCCGCACCTCGAGCGGCTCGGGCACGCCGTGATCCGGCCAGCCGTCGATCTTCCACGAGATGCTGCGCCCGATCTTCAGGCCGAGCCAACTCACCGTGCCCAGCAGGATCGCGTTCACGCCCACGCGCTCCTGGAGGGTGTCGAGCACGGTGTCGACGCCCTCGTCCACGAAGCTGGCGGGCCCGATCTGCACGCCTACGAACCTGTCGTTCACTGTCACCTCCCTTTCAGCCTGGGATCGAGCATCTCCTGCAAGCTGTCGCCCAGGAGATTCGTTGCCATCACCACCGTGAATATGGCGAGGCCTGGGAAGGTGGAAATCCACCACGCCCTCCCCAGCACGTCGCGACCCGCCGCAGCCATCAGTCCCCACTCCGGCGTCGGAGGCTGCGCTCCAAGCCCCAGGAAGCTCAGCCCGGCGCCGACCGAGATGGCGTGCCCGAACTCGAGCGTCGACAGCACGAGCAGTGGCACCGCCGTGTTGGGGAGCACGTGCCGCAGCATGATTCGGAAGTCCGGCACCCCGATGAGGCGGGCCGCGTCGATGTACGCCTCCTCGCGGACCGTCAGCACGGTGCCGCGGACCAGGCGGGCATAGCGCGGGATCGTGGACACGCCGACCGCGATCATGACGTTCGTGATGCTGGGACCGAGCGCGGCGATGACCACCAGCGCCAGGAGGATGCCCGGGAAGGCCAGCATGGCGTCGACGATGCGCATGAGGACCGTGTCGACCGCACCGCGGTAGTACCCGGACACGAGGCCCAGCGCGGATCCGATCGCGGCGCCGATCGCGACGCTGATGAAGCCGAGCAAGAGCGACACGCGCGCGCCGTGGATGACGCGGCTGAATACGTCCCGCCCGAGCCGGTCTGTGCCGAACCAGAACTCGGCGGATGGGGCCTCGCGCGCTCCCGAAACGGTGGCGAGCGGGTCGTGCGGCGAGGCTGCGGGCGCGAGGAGCGCGAGCAGCACCCAGGCCGCCAGGATCGTGACACCTGCGACGAAGGCGGGGGTGAAGCTGCGGCCGCGGATGGTCATGCCGGGGCCTCGTCGCGGATGCGGGGATCGAGCCACGCCGCCAGGAGGTCCACCCCCAGGTTCACGACGACGTACATCGTCGCCATGAACAGCACGATCCCCTGCACCAGCGGATAGTCCTTCCAGAGAATGGCGCTCACGACGAGGCGACCGAGCCCGGGGCGACTGAACACGGTTTCGGTGACCACCGCACCGGCGAGCATCGCGCCAAACTGCAGCCCGAGCATGGTGAGAACCGGGATCAGCGCGTTTCGGAGCGCGTGACGCAGGTAGACGATGCGTTTCGGGAGTCCCTTGGCCCAAGCGGTGCGTACGTAGTCCTGGACCAGCACTTCGAGGAGCGAGGCCCGGGTGAGGCGGGCGATGACGCCGGCCGACACCAATCCCAACGACAGGCTGGGGAGCACCAGGGAGCGGATGCCTTCGGAGCCCGCCGGTGGGAACCAGGGCAGCCAGAAGGCGAAGGCCAGGATCAGGAGCAGGCCCAGCCAGAAGAGGGGCAGCGAGACGCCGGCGTAGGCGAGGATTCGGCTGAATCCGTCGATCCAGGAGCCCTGCTTGAGCGCGGCGAGTACCCCTGTAGTGACGCCTATGAGTACGGCGAAGAGGATGCCGCCGAGGCTCAGGGCGAGCGTGGAGCCGAGGCGGTCCAGGATGAGGTCGAGGACGGGCTGGCGAAGCCGGACGGAGGTGCCCAGATCGCCGGTGGCGGCTCCGCTGAGAAAGCGGCCGTACTGGACCGGCAGTGGGTCATTCAGCCCCATCTCCTCGCGCAACTGCTCCTGGCGCTCCGGGGTAACGGATCCACTCTCGGCGCCGGAGAGCATAAGCTGCACCGGGTCGCCGGGCAGCGCGTGCATGATCGCGAAAACCGCCACCGAGACGAGCAGGAGGACGACACCGAGTTGAGCCAGGCGGCTGGCGAGGTAGCTGGCGAGCATGGGGAGAAAGTACGGCAGCGGGCAAGCGGGAGCGAACGCCCCCTCAAGGCGGTTGACATCGTGCCTTGGACTACCTTAGGATCATGTTGCGGTTGGGAGGGCTGCCCCGGCGGTCCGTCGAGTCACGTGGCTCGCCCAGCTGCATTTTTTTTCGGGTCGAAGTCTGCTGATGAGGTTCGCGCCACGGGGGACTAGCTTGGTGGGGCCTATCCGAAACCTTAGCCGGGGTATGGAGTAACACATGGAGAACCCGCCCGAGGGTTGGCCGAGGATCGCACCTGCGGTGTTCTACGATGACGCTGCAGCCGCCATCGACTGGCTAACCCGCGCCTTTGGATTCACCGTGCGGGTGAGGGTGGAGAACGAGCTGGGACAGATTGTGCATTCCCAGCTCGTCATGAACGGCGGCCTCATCATGGTGGGACAAGCGGGCCTGACACCCGGTCGGACCTACCCGCGATCGCCACAGGCGTTGGGAGGTGCCAACACGCAAGCGTTGGCCGTGTTCGTCACCGACCTCGACGCCCATTGCGAAACCGCGCGCGCTGCTGGTGCGGTCATTGCAACCGAACCAGCGACTCAGGACTACGGGCAGGGGTATTGGACCGAACGAACCTACGAGGCCGAGGACTTCGAGGGGCATCACTGGTGGTTCATGCAGCGGCTATAGCTATAGGAGCCGCGAGGGGGAGTGCTATGGACGAGACTGAGGCAATCCTCGAGAAGTGGTTGATGCAAATCGGTGCCACCGATATCCAATACGTCGGAGAAGAGGCGGCAAATCCGGATTTCCCGATCAGGTTTTGCGGAAAGATGATTGGGGTCGAGGCGGAATGGCTCACTGACGAGCACACCTGGCAGATTTCTCTCTGGCGCGCCTTGAAAAAGGCAATCATCGAAGCTTCGCACGAGGATGACAGCCTACCCAAGTGGCTGATCGACTGCGCATATGACCCTGTGCAGCCACGTTTATGCCGCCGCACAATCAAGGCGTGCTTGGATACAGCAAAGCGGGTGTTGTTGCATAAGATTGATTGTAAGGGTGGCACCTACCAACTACTCCCCAAGGCACTTGTGCACGGATATGGCGTTGAGATGACACTTCTTCCGTCCCCGAGGGGTCAAGAGAGCGTATTGCTGGGCCTAACCGTTCGCAAGAACGATGCTGGCAGCCCTGTTCGCGCGATACAGCCCAGCATGGGTACAGTCATGGACAAGAGGGAAATAGAGCGCATCTCCAAAATCGTCGCTGCCAAGGTGGAAGACAAGGGACAAAGAGTGCGTGGGGTTCGTGACGCAATGGGATACGATGCGTGGTGGATGGTTTTTCGAGATGATCTCTTGTTTGAGTCCGGCATATCCATATTCAAAGAGGACCAGGAACTCGAAAGAGTGCGTGGCGCCGTCAAGAGATGTGAACAGATTTGTGAGTTTGCCAAGGTCATAGCGGTAAACCCATATGGGTTGCAATGTATGCCATACTTGACATTGTGGGAGCAGCCTGAACACGATCCGCTGCCACCATCACCATAGTGCGAGGAATGACTTTTCTTGATCTATTGTGCGGTGACGAGAACAACCTAGCTAGACTTTCGAAGCTATCTTCATGTCTACTCCCTCACCAACTCCGCATTGTGCACAAAATAAAACTGCCCCTCCGACGCCAACTCAAACCCCCGCACCTCATCTGACACCGCGTAAAAAATCGGCTCGCTCAATGTCGGCAACATCAGCGCGTTGTCCATGATGATCTTCTGTGCCTCCTGCGCCAGCTCGCATCGCCGCTCCTGATCCGGAATCACCCTCAGCTGGCTCACGATGCCGTCCAGCTCCCCGTCCACGAACCCCGTCCACGCCCATCCCCCCACCACGTCGTGGGCCGAGTTCCAGAGCATGTCCATCAACAGGGGATCCGGGCTGCGTTGGCGCTCGTAGATGAGGTCGAAATCGCGGGCGTTCACCATCTCCAGCTGCACCGGACCCGGCACGATCTCGATGCCGACATCGATGCCGAGCGGCCGCCACTGCGCCTGCACCGCCTCGCCCATCTCCTCGCGGTCGAGGATGGTCCAGCGGACGCGCAGGGGCGTGCCGTCTTCAACGCCGGGGACGCCGTACGCTTCCCGGATGCCATCGCCGTCGCGGTCCGCGTAGCCGGCCCGTTCCAGGAGCTGCCGCGCCGTCTCGGGATCGTGCCGATAGTAGTCCGCGTTCCCTTCCCAGTAGCAGCGGTGAACCGTGTTGAGCGGACCGTCGGACACCAGGTAGTGGCCGTCGTACAGCAGGTCGTTGATGGCCTGCTGGTCGGTCCCGTAGAGCAGCGCCTGGCGCACCCGCAGGTCGTTGAAGGGTGGTCGCCGCACGTTCATCACCATCTGCAGGCCAGTCCCGGCCTGATAGCCGGTCAGAAGCGAGAAGCCCTCCGCGTCGCGATAGTCCTCGATGTACGCAGTCGGCAGATTCATGGCGATGTGCGCGTTGCCGGTGCGGACGATGTTGCCCAGGACGGCTTCCTCGCCGATGAAGCGGATCGTCACGCTCTCCACCTTCGCCGGGCCGGGATCCCTGCTGATCGAATTCCAGCCGCCGTAGCCGTCCCAGCGCCGCACGGTGACGTGGTCGTTGGGGACCCACTCTTCCAGCAGAAACGGCCCCGCGCCCACCAGGTGGCGGTCGAACTCCTCGATGCCCCACTGCTCCGCCGCGGCCGGGGACCAGATCGGGACGCGCCGGAAGGCGTCGAGAACGGTGACCCAGGGAGCCTCGTAGTGCAGCGTGACGGTGGTGTCGTCAACGGTCTCCACGCGCTCGACCGGGCCGACATGCGCCGCCATTTCGCCGGACCGGGTGGCCGGATCGAGGATGCGCTCGACGTTGTACCGTACGGCAGCCGCATCAAACGGCGTGCCGTCCTGGAAGACGACATCGCTCCGCAGGGTGAACGTCCACTCGTCCGCCACCTCATTCGACGACCAGCCGGTCGCGAGAGCCGGGTGAAACCCGCCGTCCGGGCCGATGATCAGCAGGGGGTCGGCGATCATGTAGTCGATGAGCCACGCGGTCTGGTACGGCTCGATGTGGCCGTCCAGGGACGCGGGTTCGCGGGAGGCGGGCCAGGCGATGATGAGTTCGTCTGCGGCGTCGCCGGCGTCCGAAGGGCCGCAGGAGGCGGGGAGCAGCAGTGAAGCGGCCGCGATCGCGCGCTTGATGGTTGTGCTCATCCCCTCAGCGCCTTCGTCCCGTCCTTCAATGCATAAGCCTCGTAACCCACTGTCTGCAAAAGATTTGCGAATTGTCCAGACTGTATGCCATTGTCACAAAACAAAACATACTTAACATCTTTGTTTAGTATTGTGACCAGGTCGGGGAAGTCGCCAGGCAGCACCCGCTTGGAGCCGGGATGACGCCATCCGTCGTCCTGCTGCCGGGGGCGGCAATCGATCACGCGGGCTCCTGCCGGGAGGGAATCGACCCACAGGTAGTCGCGCTGCAGATCGGAGTCGGCGAGCTTCCGCACGTCCAGCACCTTGCGCGCGGCGACGGCGCGGTCGACGAGGCCGGGGTCGAGTGGCGCCTCCTCTCGGTCCACCGCCAAAACCTTCGCCGCAGTGACCGGCTTCCCCTCCAGAATCGCGCAGTACTCCTTGACGCGCGCGGATAGAGCGGCGGTCCCGATTCGCTCGGCGATGCGGATGATCTCCTGCTTGTCGAATCCGACCAGGGGACGCAGCACGGGACGGGTCGCGGCGGCTTCGATCGCCCGCAGGTTTCGCAGCGTCTGGGACGACACCTGGCCCAGCGACTCGCCGGTGACCAGCGCATCGGCACCGACGTCGGCGGCCACCTGTTCGGCGGCGCGGTACATCAGCCGCTTGAGGACGACCTGCCAGTAGCGGGGGGTCACGCTCTTCTGGAGTTCGCGCACCGGCTCAGCGAAGTCGACGACGTGCAGGCGCGGACGGTTGCCGTAGCTCCAGCGGTCGGCAAGAACCCTGGTGACCTGGATGACCGAGCGCTCGAAGGCGGGACCGGCCAGGTTGCAGAAGACGTAGTCGAGGGGGACGCCGCGCTTGAGGAGGAGCCAGGCCGCGACGGCCGAGTCGAAGCCCCCGGAGATCAGGCAGACGGCCCTGCTCTGGACGCCCACGGGCAGGCCGCCGGGCCCCTCGGTGCGGCTGCTGAAGAGGTAGGCGCGATGGTCGCGGACCTCGACGTGGACGGTGACTTCGGGGGTGGTCAGGTCGACGGTGCCGTAAGGGTTCAGCGCGGCGCCGAGCTCGACGGCGATGTCGCGCGACGAGAAGGAGTGGCGGCCGGTGCGGCGGGGCGCGACGGCGTAGCGGCGGCCGGTGACGGCATCGCGGTAGAGGTCGTGCCCCACGCGAACGATCTCGTCGAGGTCGGCGTCGATGACGGCGTCTACTTTTGAGTAGGAGCTGAGGCCGAAGACACGGGTCGCTGCTCCCATCGCCTCGCCGGCCGTCGATGCCCCACCCGGCTCTGCCAGCGTGATGAACAGGCGGCTCCAGCGGTCGCGGATCCGGGGATTGGCGCCGGTGGAGCGGAGGGCGTCGTTCAGGTTGCGGACCAGCTGCTTGTGGAAGCGGCGGCGCGTGCGGTTGGACTTGCTCGCGACTTCCGCGGCGATGCGGACGAGATAGTGGGCTGACGGGCTATCCATTCGGCACCAACGTACTGATGGGACCGGCCATCCACGATGGCAAGATCGCCCGCGTAGCAGCGAGTTCGGCCAGGTCCTCTTCGGACAGGTTGCGCTTGATGATGTCCAGGCCTTCTTCGATTTCGTGTGGACCCATCCAGGCCAGCGCTCGGACCGCGAGACCAGCAGGCCTCCCCGGTGCCACGAGTTGCCAGCGCGGCGCGTGCCGTAGCTCGAGGACCAGTTTGAACAGCCACAGCTTCCGACTCGGACCCGACGTCAGATACACCATTCGTATTGGCACCTGCGTCGTCAGCCGGAGAAAGTTCGCCGCAGCCCCACCGGACGGCACGATCGTCTCGCCCCAAAGAGCCGAGAGCGCCGCAATAACCTTTGGAGGAGAAGGAGCACGAACCCCAAACTCTGTCCAAATCGGCCGCATGTACACCCCCTGGCAGACCCGTAGCAGTTCTTCTCGCCGAGCCAGCCGGGACAACGCCTGATCCACTGCCGCCCGCTTCCCGAGATGAAGCAGCGCACCCGGACAGATCGGCGCCGCCTCGGGCAGCGCCTCGGCATGTTCCATGATTCGTTTGGGCAGGCTGGCCATAGATCAATTCCAGGACATTCCCCGCAGCTTCTTCACGTCGAGATTCCCGCCGCTGAGCACGCAAACCGTCTTCGTCCCCGCGGGCGCGTCGACCAGCCCCTGCAGCAGCGCACCGACCGGCGACGCGGCAGCGCCCTCGGTCACCAGCTTGGCCCGCGTCATCAGCCAGAGCACGGCCTCGAAGATCTGCTCGTCGGGGAGGGTCACGATCTCGTCCACGAAGCGCGAGACAACGGAACAGGTGTTCCCGCCCACCCGTTTCACGACGAGCCCGTCGATGACGCAGTCGACGGTGTCCAGCGTCACGCGCGACCCCTGTGCCACGCTGCGCTTCATGGCCGGCGCCCCGGACGACTCGACGCCGATCACGCGGATCCCCGGGTTGAACGATTTCACTGCCATGGAGATCCCGGAGATCAGGCCGCCACCCCCGATCGGCACCACCAACAGCTCCACCTCGGGGAACTGTTCCATGATCTCGAGCCCCAGCGTGCCCTGCCCCGCGATCAGGTCGGGATCGTCGAACGGGTGGATGTAGGTGTAGCCCTCCGTCTCGACGAGTTCCAGCGCCTTCTCGTTGGCCTCGTCCCAGATGCTGCCCTGCAGGACGACGCTCGCGCCGTAACCCTTGGTGGCCGCGACCTTTGCCGGGGTCGCGTTCTCGGCCATGCACACCACGGCCTTCACGCCGTAGTGCCGCGCCGCGATCGCCACGCCCTGCGCGTGATTGCCAGCCGAGGAGCAGATCACGCCCCGCGCCCGCTCCTCGGCGGTCAGCCGGGCGATCTTGTTGAGCGGCCCGCGCACCTTGTAGGAGCCGCCGCGCTGGAAGAGTTCGGCCTTGAGGCGCACGTCGAGGCCGCACGCCTCGCTCAGCGAGCGGCTGGTGAGCAGCGGGGTCTTGTAGACATGGGGCCCGACGTTCCTGTAGGCCGCCTCGAAGTCCGCCCTGGTGAGGGTCAGGCCCGGTATGCCGGGGCGCGTGCCGGCGCTCACGAGCTGATCCCCGGCAGGCGGAGCGGGCCGCCGAGCCAGCCGCGCACCTCGTGGGGCCGGTAGGGCGCCTCGAGTTCGGCGCATTCCTCTTCGGTGAGGACCAGGTCGACCGAGGCGGCGACCGCGTCCATCTGCTCGACCTTCGTGAAGCCGACGACCGGCGCCGCGACCGCCGGCCGCGACAGCAGCCACGCGAGCGCCACCTGCACCGGTTCGACGCCGCGCCGCTCGGCAACGCGCAGCGTCGCGTCGACGACGTCCCAGTCCGACTCGTGGTCGTAGAGCTCGTCGGCCAGAGGGGCGTCGTGTTCGTCCCGCGCCGAGGCGTCGTGCATCCCCCGGGAGCGCTTGCCCGTGAGCAGGCCGCGCGCCAGGGGCGACCAGGGAATGACGCCCAGACCCTGGTCCACACACAATGGCATCATTTCACGCTCCTCTTCCCGGTACACGAGGTTGTAGTGGTTCTGCATGGAGATGAAGCGGGCCCAGCCGTTTCGCTCGGACACCGAGAGCATCTTCATCAGTTCCCAGGCGAACATCGAACTCGCACCCAGGTAGAGGACCTTGCCGTCCTGGACCAGGCGGTCGAGGGCGGCGAGGGCCTCCTCGACCGGCGTGTTCGGGTCGGCCCGGTGGATCTGGTAGAGGTCGATCCGGTCGACGCCCAGCCGCCGCAGCGAAGCCTCGCACGACTGGATGATGTGCTTCGCCGAAAGACCGCCGCGATTCGGCCCCGTGCCCATCCGCATGCGGCACTTGGTGGCCACAACCGCCTCTTCCCGGACCGCATACTCGCGCACCGCCTTGCCGGTGATCTCCTCGCTCACGCCCAGCGAATACACGTCGGCGGTGTCGAAGAAGTTGATGCCGAGCTCGACGGCGCGCCGGAAGAAGGGCATGGCCTCGTCCTCTTCGAGCATCCAGGGGCGCCATTTGCGGCTGCCGAAGCTCATGCAGCCGAGCGCGATGCGCGAGACGACAAGGCCGCTGTTTCCTAGGAGGGAGTATTGCAAGGGGGGCGGGCTCCGGGGTTGGGGGAGAGGTCGAGGTGGGGGCGTTTGGCGGAGTTCCGAAAGTGGACTATACCGCAAGGCGGGGCTGAGGCGCACCCCTGGTGGTCCCGCCGACCGTGCAGTCAGAACAACCGTGGATCCCAGTCGACATCTGTCACTTCCGCAACACACACCCGACCGAAATCCGCATGGCGCGGGTTCAGGAGTACATTTCGGCCCCAGGGCCGCGCGACGTGGGAGGGCACCTGAAGGGCCAGGGATCGCCGCGATTCAACCCAGTCGCGCCCGATGTCCCTGGAAGCCGCTGGGTCGGACCAATCCGGGTAGTCGGCCTCGTCAAGGACCCGCACGGCGCAACCACTCGGTAGCACAATGCGAGATGCCACATGTCCCTTCGGGATGCGGCTCGCCTCTACATGTGCGAGAACTTCGAGCAACGTGCCCTCGTACGCAGGCGAAGTGTAGATGATCGGCACGCCACGCGGATTCCATCGCCCGCCTCTTGCGCTGGCCCCGAACCCGCTGAGGGCATCGAAGCGACGGTCGTGAATCCGATAGACGTCCACGGAAGGTGGTTTTCGCCGCGGCTTGCTATACGGGAAGGCCGTAATGGAGGCCCCACAGGATGTCTTCCACGTGCCTCGCACCGACCTCCGACAGGGCCATCTCGATGGGTATGGCGCCTCCGAGCATCCGGTGCGGGTGGGTCAGAAACGTCGCCGCCCCCGGCTCCTCGCCCCACACGTACACGGCAAGCGCCATGACCGCCGCCACCCGCAGCACCACTTCGCTCTCTTCTCTGTTCAGCCGCTTCCGTCGTTGCCGGGTTGCCCGCGAAATGATTCTGTTCACGAAGTCGGATGGCCGCTGCACCCCAAATCGCTTCAACTCCACCTGGAGCACCTTGACGGCGTCGACCGGAAGGCCAGTCTCCGCAGCCTGGCGCAGCCGTTCGAGCTGGGCGGGCTCGCCGTAGACGGGGCGGGCTTCGCGGATCAGCCGAGCAGGAAGGTCGGAAATGTTCATATGAACTCCAGAAGTGACTATAATGAACATAATCAGCGCGCCCCGGCCATGCCAGGTCAGTACGCCTGGCGAACTCGCAAGTAGTATCATGGTGCACCCATCGACTCCGGCCCGAACACAAGGTGATCGACGATGACAGGTCCATTCCGCCCGATCTGCGCCTGCCCGCTGGCACTGCTCCTGATCGCGGCCACTCTCGCCCTCCCCTCCCCCGCTTCGACACAGGACCGCCCCCTCGTCACCCCCGACGACTACGGCCGCTGGGAGGACATGGGCAGCGCCGCACTGTCTCCCTTCGGCGACTGGATCGCCTACGTGGTCGAACGGGTCGACGAGACCTCCGAACTGCGGGTCCGCAAGCTCGACGAGGACTCGACACGCGTGTTTCCCTGGGGTTCGGCTCCCGTCTTTTCGCCCGACGGCCGGTGGCTGACATGGGCCATCGGCCTGCCGCCGGAGGAGCGGGAGGCGCTTGAGGAGCGGAACGAACCGGTCCGGCAGAAGGCCTCGGTGATGGACCTGCAGACCGGCGAGACCCGGGAGTTCGAAGCGGTCTCGGACCACCGCTTCGACCCCACCGGCCGCTTCATCGCGTTGCGCGGCTACCCGCCGGACGAGCCCTCCGGCAAGGGCGCCGATGTCCGTGTGGTCACCCTGGCGACGGGCGCCGAGACCACATTCGGCAACGTGGGCGAGATGGCCTGGAGCCCGGTCGGGTCCATTCTCGCGCTCGCCATCGCCACCGGCACCGACGTCGGCAACGGCGTGCAGATCTACGATGCCGGCACTGGGACCCTCCGCTCCGCCGACGCGTCCGGATCGGCGTATCAGAGCCTCCGCTGGCGAGACGACTCGCACGATCTCGCGGCCCTCCGCTCCCGCGACGACGCTTCCGCCGAGGGCACGACGTACGACATCCTCGCCTGGCACGACCTCGACCGCCGCGTGGAGATGACGGTCCTCGGCGCCAACACCGCCGGCGTTCCCGACACTCTGGAGGCGGTCCGCCACCGAGCCCCCGCCTGGTCGGACGACGGCAGCATGATCTCCATCGGGCTGAGACCGATCGAGGAGGAGGAGCGAGAAGAGGAGGAAGAGAGCGGCGATCCCGGCGACACCGAGTCGGCCGATGCGGACGCCACCGAGCCCGCCGACGGGTCCGAACAAGAGCCCGACCTCCCCGCCCTGCAGATCTGGCATACCACGGACGTCCGCCTCTTCCCGGAGCAAAGGGTCTCGGAAGGCCGCGACGCCGCCCGCACCCTGCTGGCCGTCTGGCACCTCGACGACGACCGCGTGGTTGTGCTCGGCTCCGACCTCATGGGCAGCACGCAACTGCTGCACGGCTGGGCGACCGCGCTGGAGGACATCAGCGAGCCCTACCCGTGGGGTGCGATGTTCGGACGCCCCTACCACGACGTCTGGGGCATCGACGTGGGCACCGGCGAGCGGCGCCGGCTGCTCACCCGCGTGCGCCACGAATGGCCAAGCTCCGGGGGCGACTGGCTCGTCCGCTGGGACGGCTCGAACTACCACACGCTCAATCTCCGAACCGGCGAGGAGCATGACGTTACGTCAGGGTTGGACGCCGAGTTCGCCGACACCGACTACGACACACCCACCGATGTCACCCCTCCACGCGGCTTCGGCCCCGGCGCCTGGCTCGAAGACGACGACGCCGTGCTCCTCTACGACAAGCACGACATCTGGCGGGTCTCGCCCGACGGCTCGGACGCCACGCGGCTCACCCGCGGCGCCGAAACGGGCGTCACCCACCGGGTGGCCCGGTCCGTCGGCGACACCGACGACGAGCCCGGCCTCGACCCTGATTCGCGCCCCTACCTGACCCTCTACAACGAGAAGACCGAACAGCGCGGCTACGCCCGCCTCACCCGCGGCTGGGCCGACGCGCGCGAGGGGGATTCGGCCGAGACGCTGATCCTCGAGGACGCGTACGTGACGGGGCTCGGCCGCGCGGACAGCACCGACGTCATGATGTTCGAGTCGATGGCCTTCGACGACCCGCGCGATCTGTTCTTGGCAGGTCCCGACCTGGCCGATGCCGTCCAGGTCACCGAACTCAACCCCTTCATCGACGAGGTGGCATGGGGCCGGGCAGAGCTGGTGGATTTCGTCAGCGAATCAGGCCGCGATCTGCAGGCGGTACTCCTTCTCCCCGCGAACCATGAGGAGGGGAGCGCGGTCCCCACGATCGTGTACACCTACGAGATCCTGTCCCCCCAAATGCACTTCTTCCGCACACCAAGCGAGCGGGACTACTACAACTACACGGCCTGGACCCAGAACGGGTACGCCGTGTTGCTGCCCGATATCGTGTATACGGCGCGGGAGCCGGGGGTGAGCGCGGTGGAGTCGGTACGCGCGGCGGTCGCGAAGGCCGTCGAGATGGGCGTGACCGATCCGGACGCGGTCGGGCTGATCGGGCACTCCTGGGGCGGTTACCAGGCAACGTACCTGCCGACCCGGACCGACATCTTCGCGGCCTCGGTGGCGGGTGCGCCGCTCACGGACTTCGTGAGCTTCATGGGCCAGCTCCACTGGAATCCGGGAATCGCCGAGCTGAGCCACTGGGAGACCGGGCAGGCGCGCATGGAGGTGCCCTTCTGGGAGGATCCGGACGCGCATCGGCGAAATTCCCCCATCCACGAGGTGCACAACATGGAGACCCCGCTGCTGATGGCCTTCGGCAACGAGGACGGGGTCGTGGACTGGGACCAGGGGACCGAGTTCTTCAACTTCGCCCGGCGCGCCGGCAAGCAGATGGTCCTGCTCGTCTACGAAGGCGAGGACCATGGATTCCGCCAGGAGGCCAACCAGAAGGACTACCACCGCCGTATCCTGGAGTGGTTCGGTCACTACCTGAAAGGCGAGCCCGCGCCGGCGTGGATTACGGAAGGGGTGGCGCTGGACGCGCTGGAGGACGAGAAGAAGCGGGTCGCGGGGAGTCCACGGCCCTGAGCCGACGGGGGGCCGCGCGCGGGATCGCGGCTGCCCACGGGCTCCTACGACAGGACGCTCCTCCTGTGCCCGGGCATGGAAGCGACCACCACCTGGCGTGTGTCGTCGTCCCAGAAGTAGTAGATGCGAAGGCAGCGACGGGGATCACGCGTATTGCCGCCGACCTTGAGGTGCCAGTCGACGCTGTGATTCTCTCCGCACCACCAGCAGTCGAAGGTGTCGCCGCCGCAGGGGGCGTTGAACACGCTTTCCGCGATTTCGCCGATGCGGCCGTGCAGACGAGGTCTGCCGCCCTTCAGGCGTCCTTCGCGGTACTCGCCGCCGAGCCAGTGGAGGCATTGGGCGGCAAGGCCCACGTCCCCGAACTCGGCGTCGCCCAGTTGGCGCCGCGCGGATCCGGTCAGCGTCACGCGGCCGGCCAGGCATTCGTCGCACCAGTCGCCGAAGTCGTCCCACGTCGTTGGAAACGGAACCTCACCGTCCGGATCGCCGCCCATGGACCGCACCAGCCCCGCCAGCTGCTCTGCCCGCCTGATCGCGTTGTCGCGTTCGCGTTCGGCCTGCTCGGCCCGCTCCTTGGTGCGCTCGTATTGGCTGGCCCGTCTTCGTGCCGTTTCCTTCGCGGCGCTCAGTTGGCGAAGCAGCGCCCGCGGCTCGAGGGCCGGGTCCGTTTGGGGGATCGCCGGAGCCGGCGAGGGCTCGCGGACCAGCGCTGGCGCGGCGCCATCTGCCGCTGGGCCACCCATTGCAGCGCGGTCGGCAGCCCCGCCGTCCGTGTCCGAGGTCGCATAGCCCCGACCCACGTCCCGTGTCGCTCCTCCACCGAGTGAGTTGCGCAGGAACGTGACCAGCCGAGCCGGTCCCCGCTCGACTCCGGCCGCCTCCCGCGCGATGGTTTCGAACCCGAACGATCCGTCCCCCTCCGGGGCGGCCCGAACGGCTTCCGCGGCCGCCATTCGTACGAACAGCCTGACCACGTCGGCCACCGTCTCCTCATCCACCATCCGATTCTTCAGAATCAGCGGGTGGTCGGCCTTGCGAGCGCGCTGGTTGAAACCGGCCCGGTAGAATCTCCAGGCGCCCAGAAAAACCGACAGCGGCTTGCTCACCGTGTCGCTCAGGCGATAGGTCATCGCGGCAGGGAGCACCCAGGTCACTCCCAGTCCCGTCAGTGAGCGGGCGAGCGAGCGCGCTTGGGCTTCGAACTCGCCGGGGTCGTCCTCTTCAGGGTGGGCCGATATCACCGCAAAGGGCAAATCGCGGCCGGGATCGACCAGAAGACGCAGGAACGCCTTCATCGTCGCGTCCGAGTCCACCACGATCGGCCGCGCCGTGACCCTGCGTCCTCCCTGCATGAGCGGTACGCGCTCGGCCATGTCGGCGAGCATGTCAGCCGGGTAGGCCGCCAACCCGTCGGCGGGGACGACCGACCGGTCCTGCACCGCGACGGCGAGGTGGCAGGCGCCGCTGTGCGGACACGCAACCGAGATCTCCGTGACCACTTCCCTGTGCTCTTCGGGAGTATGCTTGACCTGAACGGACCAGAGGTCCCGGTGCCGGTGGCGAACGCGGACGGCCTGGCAGTCCGCACGCTCCCCGGCGAAGGCAAATGGACGGAATCGCCACGCCTTTCGGGGAAGTCTGTTCCGAAGAGTCTGCTGGACCCAGTCCAGAGCGATCGTACGGCATTCGTGGACAGCCGACGGACCGACTTCGGCCGCGAGTTCGGTTCCGACGTGCAGTCGTGAACCGGGCTTGATCGCAAACTCGGCGGTCGCCTGCCTGGTGGCGGTGTTCAACAGCCTCGACTGCTCGTCCCGCCGCCACTCTTCAAAGGCCCTGAAATCCTTCTGTGCCATGGCTACCCGTTCCTCAGCGGTGGCCCCGCACCTTCATTGACAAGGAAAATCTGTATACAACGATGAGTACGCAAGCAGCGACAGGTCAACCGGGATGGGGCCGCGCTACCCCCGGTGGGCCCAGTCGCTGATGATCTCGTGAAGCGCGGCCACGCCGTCGGTGAGGGCGGCGGGGCCGGGCTGCAGGATAAGGGCGGACTTGATCTCGTGCAGATATCCGCCCGCGACCGCCGGAGTTGTTTCCCACCCCGGCCGCGCCGCCACCCGCTCGGGACGGAACTTGCGGCCGCACCAGGACCCGACGATCACATCGGGCGCGCGCCGGACCACCTCGTCGGGATCCGCGATGATCCGGTCCCGGGCGAGCGACCCGGCGCGGTATTCCGGGAAGCAGTCCTCGCCGCCCGCGACCTCGATCAGCTCCGACACCCACCGGATCCCCGAGATCAGGGGATCGTACCACTCCTCGAAATAGACGCGCGGCCGACGGGGCAGCGTCGCGGCCTGCGTCCGGATCCGCTCCAGCCCGGCCTCCAGGTCGGCGACCAGGCGTTCGCCCTTCGCGGACGCTCCGACCAGCGCGGCGATCGCCCGCACGGTGCGCAGGATCTCCGCCACGGAGCGGTGGTTGAAGAGGTGGACCTCGATGCCGCTCCGGATCAGCTCGGCCGCGATGTCCGCCTGAATGTCGGAAAAGCCGAAGACCAGGTCGGGCTCGAGATCGAGGATGCGGTCGATCTTCGCGGAGGTGAACGCCGAGACCTTGGGCTTTTCCTTGCGCGCGCGTGCCGGACGAACGGTGAACCCCGAGATGCCCACGATGCGCCGATCCTCTTCCAGGAGGTAGAGGATCTCGGTGGGTTCCTCGGTGAGACAGACGATGCGCTCGTACATGGGCGATTCCCGCCAGGCCAGGGTGTCGGGCAGGTCTAAACTAGTGGACGCCGCATCACATGGCGCCGCAGGCCGGCCCGCCCCACTTCCACGAAGCCCTGCTTCTCGAACGCAGGCGTGAATCCGCAGAAGCGGTAACTGGGCGAGTCGGGCACCACCGGATAGGCCTCCAGGCTGGTCCCCCCGTTGCGCCGGGCGTGATCGGCGGCCTCCTCGATCGACCTCGACATGATGCCCTGGCCGCGAATCCCGCTCTTCACGTAGAAGCAGGTGATCGCCCACACCCGCGCCGGATCTTCGCCCGGCAGGTCAACGCCGCCGTGGTTGACCAGCGTCTCCCTGGGTGCAACGGAGCACCATGCGACCGGTTGGTCCGAGGCGTCGTAGGCCAGCAGTCCGGCCGGGATGCCGGACTCTATCCGCCTTTCCATGGCGCGCTTGCGGCTGCCTTTGGCTCGCGGCGTCCGCCCGTGCTCGTCCCTGCGGAAGTGCATGCACCAGCAGGTCTTCGGACCGCCGCGCGCCTCGAACAGATGCTCGAAGTCGGGCCAGCGGGAGGGGTCGACCGGGCGGAAGGTGAGCTCCCGGGCCGATGGGCCGCGGGGAGCCCTGCGGCCGCCGGCGCTCATCCCGCCGGCGCTCATCCCGCCACCGCCAGTACGAGGATCCCTGCGAAAACCAGGGCCGCACCCGCCGTGCGCACGCCGCCGAATTGCTCTCCGAGCAGCAGCCATCCCGCCAGTGCGCCGAAGACGATGCCGACCTCCCGCGCCGCGCCCGCATAGCTGACCGGCGCGATCTGGAACGCCCGCAGCACCAGCGAGTAGGCGGCGAGCGTCATCACCGCGATGACCGCGATCTGGACGAAGTGCGTGCGGAGAACGCGGACGACGCGGCCGCGTGCGCGCAGGGCGAGGAGCGGGACCAGGAGGGAGCCGGAAAGGCCGAAGACCAGGACGAGGTACGGAATGGGTTCCCAGTGGCGCATGGCGGCGCCGTCCAGGGCGGAGTAGGCGGAAATGAGGAAGGCGACCAGAAAGGCCAGGCCCGATCCGCGCGCGTGGGTTCGCAGGGCGGCCACCGCGGCGGGGTGGCGCCGCCGCAGCGACCACAGCGGAGCCGCGCCGAGGACCACCAGTCCGGCCAGGATCGCTGCGATGCCGGTGTACCCCAGCGGCGAGGGGCGCTCGCCAAGAAAGATGATTGCCCAGAGGGCCAGCATGGCGGGGGCGGTGCCACGGGCCACCGGGTAGACGAGCGAGAAGTCGCCGCTGTCGTAGGCGCGTGCCAGACAGGTATAGTACGCCAGCAGGATCAGTGCGCTTCCGCAGGCGAATGGCCACACGGCCGGGGGTGGAGGCCACGCTTGGACGAGGGCCGGTGCGAAAGCCACCGCGCCGGCGAACAGTCCCCATGCCGCGACGAGGAGGCGCTCGGTGGTGCGCTTCAGGATCAGGTTCCACGACGCGTGCAGCAATCCGGCCCCCAGCACGAGGGCGAGCGCGGTCGGGGGCATGGTCGGGAAGGCTCCGGTCGCCGGGGTGCGGCTAGAGTCGGCCGGTGTCCCGCTCGGTCTACTGGGACACCGGAACGGAGCGGCCGGAGGTCCGCAGGAGGAAGCTGTCGAGCGTCTCCTTCCACTGCGGCAGCAGCGACTGGTCCACGTACATCATGTGGCCGGCGGCGAAATCCGCCCTCTCGATGTTGGCGCGCAGCTCGGGTGGCAACCCCATGCGGTCCATCGTCCATACCGCCGCGAAGTAGGGCGTGGCGAGGTCGTAGATCCCGTTGATCAGGAGGACTTCAAGCTTCGGGTTGCGCTTCATGGCCGTGGCCAGGTCGGGCGCAACATTCGGGGTCCCGCCGCCGCGGACGAACGATCCGCCGCCGCCGAGCCGGCCCCAGTTCCAGTTGCGGGTGCCGCCGCTCGGCACGTACTCGCGCTCACCGTCGTAGCCGAGCTCCGCGCGCAGGTAGCTGTTGAAGGCGGAGGTGTACGCGGAGCTGATTGCGGTGGACTGCGGATCGTGGGAAGGCCTCCCGCCCAGCATATCCCCCGCCGGACCGGTGAAGCGCGCGTCCAGGCGCCCCACGATCCGCCCCTCGTCGCGCAGCAACTCGGCCTCGAAGGCGGGCGCGGTGACCCGCAGGTCGGACTTGTCGATGAAGTCGTGGCTCAGCCCGGTGTAGCGGTGCATCTGCTCGATCACGTGCGTGCGGGTGTCCGAATCGAGCGTCCCGCCCGCCAGAAGCGCGGTCGCATACTCGGTGAGCGACCACTCCTCGACCTCCGCCATGAAGGCTTCCAGGTCCGGGGGCGACTCACCCGGCAGCGCGTCCAGGTACCTCGCCGTGATCGCGTATGACGGCAGGTTGACGATGTACGGCAGATCATCCCCCGGAGCGAACTGGATGGTGTTGAACTGCAGCACGGACGAGACCAGCACGATCCCGTTGAGGTCGATGTTGGCGCGCTGCAGGTGACCCGCCAGCACCGCCGACCGGGTCGTCCCGTAGCTCTCGCCCAGCAGGTAGCGCGGCGAGTTCCACCGGTCGTGCTCGCTCAGGAACCGCCGGATGAACTGCGCGAGCGAGCGCGCGTCCTCGTCGATGCCCCAGTAGTCGGAGCCGGGCGTCTCGCCAAGCGTGTGGCTGAATCCCGTGCCGATCGGGTCGACCATGACGATGTCCGCAATGTCGAGGATCGTGTAGGCATTGTCCTCCAGCGGGTACGGCGGCGCCCCCTGGGGCCCCACATCGGGGGTCACGACCCGCCGCGGCCCCATGATCCCCATGTGCAGCCAGAAGGAGGCCGATCCCGGCCCACCATTGTAGGAGAAGACGATCGGGCGGTCGCGCGACGGTGCCCCGTTGGTGCGGAAGTAGGCCGTATACCACAGCTCGGCCGCGGGGTCGCCGTTGTCGTTCATCAGGGTCGTGCCCGAAACGACCGCGTCGTATTCGACCGTCTCGCCGGCGACCATGATCGAGTGGCTGCTCTCCCAGCGGGCCGGATCCTGGGTTGCATCGCCTTCCTGGGCGCCCGCTGGGGCACCCGCAAGCGAGAGAATCAAGACGAAGGCGAAGGGCACAAAACGGATGGTCCGGCTCATGTTCACTGGGAGACCCCCATGATGCGGTAGCTGATTGTGACGACGTCGGGACGAAAGGTGGTGGATTGCGATAGCCCGCCGCCAGACGTCAGGGTCACGCAGTCAGCGGCGGCGATCCCGCCAGTTCAGCGCCAGCGACAGCACCAGAGCCCCAAGCGCCGAACCCACGACCGATGCGTCGACCACCGCGGGGCTCCAGTCGATCCCCGTGATCCGGTCCAGGTAGTACTTGATCCACGAAGCCGGCAGCGCGGTCTCGCCCAGCATCAGCTTGATGCGCCAGTGCCAGTCGGTGAGGGGGCAGTACCCCCACCCATAGGTCACGCCCAGGCCGAACCAGGAGAGGAGGGTCGCGCTGATGGTGAACAGGTGCAGCCGACGGGTCCGCCGCCACGCCCACCCGAGCAGGTTGAAGACGATCAGCGCCGTGTGGAAGACGACGAAGAGGATGTCGTAGAGCCGGTAGAGTGCGATGTCGGTCAACCTGACCTCACGTAACGTCAGGGTTGGGTTTGAGGCCCGCCATTGGGGATCCCGACCGCCGGCGGTAGCCGCGCGGCGACCCGCGACCGCATATTACGCCCCGATGCGCGACCGCCGCGAACCACCCGACGCCATTCGAAACCAGAAAGCAGCACGATCATGCGGACGCTTCTCTTCGCCGCCGCACTCCTTGCCCCCGCCGGGATCCTCGCCCAGGAGTCCGACAGCGACGGGGACGCCGACCTTCCCCTCCAACCAGACCGCACTCTCGCGATCGACTTGACGGAGGGCTCGTGGATCTCGCTGGACGTGAGTCCCGACGGGCAGACGATCGTCTTCGACCACCTGGGCGACCTCTTCACGGTGCCGATCACCGGCGGGGACGCCACCCAGCTGACGTCCGGGATGGCCTTCGACGCGCAGCCGCGGTTTTCGCCCGACGGCACGCGCATCGTCTTCACGTCGGACAGGAGCGGCGGGCAGAACGTGTGGATCATGTCACTGGACGGGGCCGACACCACGCAGGTCACCACGGGCGGGGCCAACCGCACCGAATCGCCCGACTGGGCGCCGGACGGCGAGTACGTCGTGTCGTCCAAGGGCGGGTTTCGCGGCGGCGGACTCCCGAAGCTGTGGCTGCACCACGTCGACGGCGGCTCCGGCGTCCAGCTGATCGACGAGCCCGACAACCTCAAGACCCTTGGGGCGGCCTTCGATCCGACCGGCCGCTACATCTGGCACGCGCGGCGCACCGGCGACTGGACCTACAACGCGCAGTTCCCGCAGTATCAGCTCGCCGTCTACGACCGGGAGACCGGCGAGACCTACACGCGCACCTCGCGGTACGGCTCCGGCATCCGCCCCACCCCCTCGCCCGACGGACGCTGGCTCGTCTACGGCACCCGCCACGACGCCAGCACGGGCCTGATCATCCGCGACCTCGAATCGGGCGCCGAGCGCTGGCTGGCGTTCCCCGTCCAGCACGACGACCAGGAGTCGCGCGGCACCCTCGACGTGCTGCCCGGCATGTCCTTCACCCCCGACTCGCGCCACCTCGTGGCCAGCTACGGCGGCAGGATCTGGAAGCTGGATGTCGAGAGCGGCGGCGCCGAGGAGATCCCCTTCCGCGTCCAGTACGACCTCGAGCTCGGCCCCCTCGTCGAGTTCGACTACCCGATCGAGGACACCCCTACCTTCACCGTGCGGCAGATCCGCGACGCCGTGCCCTCGCCCGACGGCTCACAGATCGCGTTCACGGCGCTCGACCGCCTCTGGGTCGCGAACGCCGACGGCACAACGCCCCGCCGCCTCACCGCCGACGAGCACTCCGAGCACTACCCCGCCTGGTCCCCCGACGGCGCCTGGCTCGCCTACGCCACCTGGGACGGCGAGGCCGGCCACCTGCACAAGGTTCGCGCGGACGGCGATGGCTCCCCCGTGCGGCTGACCGAGCGCGGCGCCGTCTACATCACCCCGGCCTGGTCCCCTGCGGGCGACCGCATCGTCACGTTGCGCAGCTACGCGCGGGACTTCCAGGAGTCGGCGGGCGGGTTCGGCGGAGGCGCTCCCCAGCCAGGCGAGATCGTCTGGGTGGCGGACGGCGACGGGCCGGGCACGGCCACGCTGATCGCGCCGGTCGACGGGCGCCGCGGGCCCCACTTCGCCGCGGGCACGGGCGGCGGGAGCAGTGCCGCTGCCGACCGCATCCACTTCCAGAGCGGCCAGGACATTCTCGTCTCGATCCGCTGGGACGGCACCGACGAGCGCGAACACGTGCGCATCCGCGGGGCCACTCCGGCCGGCAGCCAGAACGCGCTCACCCCGTCGGTGCTCCGCATGGCCCCGCAGGGCGATCAGGTCATGGCGCTGATCGAGGGGCAGATCTACACGGCGACCGTGCCGATGGTCGGCGGCGAGGCCCCGCTCATCAACGTCGGCAACCCCGAGGGCGCCGCCATGCCCGCCCGCCGCCTCACCGACATGGGCGGCGAGTTCCCCGCGTGGGCCGAGAGCGGGCGCGCCGTGCACTGGTCGCTGGGCCGCGCGTTCTTCACCTACGACCTCGACGCGGCAGAGGCCTTCGAGGAGGCGCAGGAGGCCGAGGAAGCCGCCGAGGCCGAAGAGGAAGAAGAGGAGGGTGAAGAGGCCGAAGACGCCGACGATGACGACGAGAGCTACGCCCCCGTCGAGGTGTGGATCGACATTCAGGCCGAGCGTGATACCCCCAGCGGGACCGCACTGCTAAGCGGCGCGCGCGTGGTGACCGTCGCCGACGCAGGGACGATCGAACAGGCCGACATTCTCGTCCGCGACAACCGCATCGCCGCGGTGGGACCGTCCGGCTCCCTCGACGTCCCCTCAGGCGCCCGCGTGATCGACGTCTCCGGCAAGACCATCGTGCCCGGCTTCGTCGACACCCACGCCCACATGCGCCCCGCGCGCAACCTCCACCGCTCCGACGTCTGGCCCTACCTCGCCAACCTGGCCTACGGCGTCACCACCACGCGCGACCCCCAGACCGGCACCACTGACGTGCTCAGCTACGCCGACCTCGTCCGCACCGGCGACCTGGTCGGCCCGCGCGTCTACTCGACCGGCCCCGGCGTCTTCTGGCAGCACATGATCGACTCGGAGGACGAAGCGCGCGACATCATGACCAAGTACGCGAAGTACTTCGACACCAAGACGATCAAGATGTACGTGGCGGGGAACCGTCAGCAGCGCCAGTGGATCATCATGGCCGCCCGCGAACTGGGCCTCATGCCGACCACCGAGGGGTCGCTCAACATCCGCCAGAACCTGAACGAGACCATCGACGGGTACCCGGGCCTCGAGCACTCGATCCCGATCTACCCCGTGTACGACGACTATGTACAGCTTTTCGTGGCCACCATGCGCACCTACAGCCCAACCCTTCTCGTCTCCTACGGGGGGCCGTGGGCCGAGAACTACTTCTACAGCCGCGAGAACCCGCACGACGACGACAAGCTGCGCCGCTTCGTCCCCCACTCGGTGATCGATTCGGGGACGCGCCGCCGCCCCCAGTGGTTCCGCGACGACGAACACGTCTTCGCCGACCATGCGGTCTTCGTGAAGGATCTGGTCGAAGCGGGGGGCCGCGCGGGCGTCGGCAGCCACGGGCAGCTGCAGGGGCTGGGATACCACTGGGAGCTGTGGGCGATGGCGGCGGGCGGAATCGGCGAACTCGACGCGCTCCGCATGGCCACGATCCTGGGCGCCGAGGCAATCGGGCTCGACGAGGACCTGGGCACGATCGAGGCCGGGAAACTGGCCGACCTGGTCATCCTCGACGCCAACCCGCTCGACGACATCCGCAACACCAACCGCATCGCCATGGTGATGATGAACGGCCGCCTCTTCGACGCCGAAACGCTCGCCGAGCAGTACCCGGGCGACCGCGAGATCGCGCCGCTGTGGTGGTGGGACGACGAGCCGGGGACGCTGCCGGGGGTCGGAGGCAACTGAGATGTGCGAGATGTGCGACCACGAGCACGGGGTGACGGCCCGTCCCCACGGCCTGACCCGCCGCTCGTTCGTCTCCGGCTCGGCCGGGGCCGCGGCCGCCTTCGCGCTCTCCCCCACCCTGCTCGGCGCGTTCACCGGCGGCCAGCGCTCCAACCTTGACCGCCCCCACCTCCAGGTGGCCATCGAAGCCTGGAACTGGCTCGACGCCTCACGCATCAGCACCGGCCGCGGGGCAACCTGGCCCGCGGATCCCACCGACCCCGAATCCACCGGTTACACACTATATACACACGGTCCCGGGGTCGTCCCGTTCGCCCTCGAACTCCACTACGCCACCGGCGATCAGCAGTATCTGGACGCGGCGGTGGAGGGCGCCGCACACCTTGCCGCAACCCTCTCAACCGTGCCCAGCGCCGGCCTCTACACCGGCCTCGCCGGGATCGCCTTCGTCCTGACCGAGACCTGGCGCGCGACCGGCCTCGACATCCATCGCTCCCACGCCGGGCTCGCCACCCAGCTCCTCATCGACCGCGCCCGCACGCTCGGGGCGGGCGTCGCATGGCCCCAGGGCTCCGGCGACGACGCGATCGAATCCAACGACATCATCAGCGGCACGGCCGGCACCGGCCTCGCCCTCCTCCAACTCGACCGCACGCTTGGACACAGAGGCGCGCTGGAGGTTGCCGAGGGGGGTGGGAGGAGGCTCCTCGAACGCGCAATCGAGACCGACACCGGCCTCCGCTGGGACATGTGGCCCGGCTACGCGCGCGAGATGCCGAACTTCTCACACGGCACCGCCGGGATCGCCTACTTCCTGGCCACCCTGCACCGGGCCACCGGGGAGCGCGACTTCCTGGATGCAGCCCTGGCCGGCGCCCACTACCTCACCTCGCAGGCGACGCTGGACCATCCCCGCACAGCCACGAGCTCGGACCCCGACTACCGCCTCTTCCACTCCCGGCCCGGCGGCGAGGACCTGTACTACCTCTCGTGGTGCCACGGCCCGGTCGGCACGAACCGCCTCTTCCACCAGCTCGGCCAAATCACCGGCGACGCCGAGTGGGACGCCTGGGTCACCCGCGGCGCCCGCGCGGTCATGGCCACCGGCATCCCCGAGACCCGCACCCCCGGGTTCTGGGAGAACATCAGCCAGTGCTGCGGCACGGCCGGCGCAGCCGAGCACTTCCTGACCCTCCACCGCACCACCGGAAACACCGACTACCGCGCCTTCGTCGACCGGCTCAACGCCGACCTGCTAGGTCGCGCCTCGAGCGTCGAAACCCCCGCCGGCACGGGCCGCAAATGGACCCAGGCCGAGCACCGCGTGCAGCCCGACCTGCTCGTCGCTCAGACGGGGCACATGCAGGGCGCGGCGGGGGTCGGCAAGTACTTCCTCCACATGGACGCCACGGCGGAGCGGGGCGAAGGGCCGCGCGTGGTGCTCCCGGATGATCCCTGGTGATCGACAGCACCATGCATCCCAACTCGAATCGGGAACGATCCCGGATCCTCGCCCTGGAAGCGGCAGCGCGCGCCCTCGACCCCGACGAGGGCGAGCGCGACCGGCTCATGCAAGCGGCGCACGGCTACGCCCAACTCCTCCTGACCGAACTCCCGAAGAGACCCGCGTACAACCACGACAAGTCGGCAGTCGCGGAGCTCCGCAAGCTCGGTGTGGGCGGTGAACCCCGGCCCATCGAAGAACTCATCGACCGGATCGACGAGTCGGTCGCGCGGCCCGGACTCCTGCCCTCCCACGCGGGACACCTGGCATACATCCCCGGGGGCGGGATCTACGCTTCGTCGCTCGCCGACTACCTCGCCGCGATAACCAACGAGTACGCCGGCGTGCGCTTCGTGGGACCGGGATCCGTCGAGATGGAGGACATGATCCTCGATTGGATGGCGGGGGTCGTCGGCTTCCCCGCGACCGCCGACGGCAACCTCGCCTCGGGCGGATCCATCGCGAGCCTGACGGCGATCGTCGCGGCACGCGAAGCGGCCGGGCTCCGGGCCCGCGACTTCGAGCGCGCCGTCGTGTACGCCACACCCCACATCCACCAGTGCCTCCACAAGGCGATCCGCGTGGCGGGCATGGGCGAAACCGTGCCCCGGGACGTCGCGGTCGACGAGGGCTTCCGCCTGTGCCCCGATTCGCTCTCCGAACTCGTCGCCGCCGATCGGGCACGGGGGCTGCTGCCGTGGCTCGTACTCGGCTCGGCCGGCACCGCCGATACCGGCGCGATCGATCCCCTGGACCGCATCGCCGACGTCGCACAGCGCGAGGGGCTCTGGTTCCACGTCGACGCCGCGTACGGGGGCTTCTTCGCGCTGCTCGACGAGTTCCGGCCGCGGCTCGCCGGAATGGAGCGCGCGGACTCCGTGGTCCTCGACCCGCACAAGAGCATGTTCCTGCCCTACGGCACGGGCGCCGTCCTCGTACAGAACCGCGACGCGCTCCAGGATGCCCACGCCTACTACGCCAGCTACCTGCAGGACACGGTCGAGTCCGAGGGGGGAGGCCGCTCGCCGGCCGCCGTTTCCCCGGAGCTGACCAAGCACTTCCGCGCGCTGCGCGTCTGGCTGCCGCTCCTCCTGCACGGCGAAGAGCCGTTCCGCGCCTGCCTGCGGGAGAAGCTGCAACTCGCGAAGTACTTCCACGGCGAGATCGGCAAGCTCGGGTTCGAGGTCGGGCCGGAGCCGGATCTCACCGTGGTGACCTTCCGGTGGGTGCCCGAGTCGGGCAGCGCGAACGCGTTCAACCAGGCGCTCGTCGAGGAAACCCACCGCGACGGCCGCGTCTTCATGTCCTCCACCACCGTCGACGGGAAGTTCATGCTGCGAATGGCGGCGCTCGCGTTCCGCACGCACCTCGACACCATCGACCTGGCGCTCGACGTGCTGCGCGAGGCTGTCGGACGGCTCGAAGCTCACCCCGAACGATGGCGTCCAAGGGTAGCAGTCGGTGGGCAGAGCGGATGACCGGTCCAAGCCCCACTCAACCCCGCCAGGACGTCCGCTACGAGCCCGACGACCGGCCCCCGCTGCCCATAACCGTCGGGCTGGGGGTGCAGTACGCCATGCTGTGCATCGCGAGCATCGTGCTGACCCCGATGATCATGATCACCCTCGCGGGCGGCAGCGCGGAATACCTCTCGTGGGCGGTGTTCTCGGCACTCGTGATCAGTGGCCTCACCACGGCGATTCAGGCCCGCAAGGTCGGGCGCATCGGGGCCGGCTACATCCTCGTCATGGGAAGCACGAGCGCGTTTCTCGCCGTGAGCGTGACCGCCATCGAGCAGGGCGGGCCGGGAATGCTGGCCACCCTGATCATCGTCGCCGCGCTGATCCAGTTCGTTCTGGCGGCGCGGATGGCGCTCCTGCGCAAGGTCTTTACGCCGACGGTCGCAGGCACCGTGCTGATTCTCATCCCGATTACGCTTACTCCGCTCATCCTGCGGAAGCTGGCCGAAGTACCCGCGGATGCCTCTCTGGCGGCCGGGCCGGTGACAGCGGGCGTAACGCTGCTCGTCACCCTTCTCATCCCGCTGTGTTTTTCGGGTGTGATGCGGTTGTGGGCACCTGCCATCGGTATCGTGGCCGGATGCCTCGTCGCCGGACTGGGCTTCGGCATCTACGACCTCACCACCGTGGCCGAAGCTGCCTGGATCGGCCTGCCGGATCTGGCCTATCCCGGGGTCGACCTCAGCTTCCGGCCCGAGTTCTGGGCCCTGCTGCCCGCTTTCATCATGGTGACGCTCGTGGGCGCAATGGACACGCTCGGAGACGCCATCGCGATTCAGCGGGTCTCGTGGCGCAAGCCTCGCGCGATCGACTTCCGCTCGATTCAGGGGGCGATCGGCGCCGATGGCCTGGGCAATCTCCTCTCCGGCCTGGCCGGCACCGTCCCGAACACGACCTACGGCATGAGCATCGCCGTGGCCGAGCTGACAGGGGTCGCCGCGCGCCGCATCGGCGTCTGCGTCGGCGCCGTCTTCGTCGTGCTCGCGTTCCTGCCGAAGTTCGTCACGCTGATCGTGGCGATACCGGGGCCGGTGGTTGCGGCCTACTACGTAATCCTCGTCGCCCTGATCTTCGTCTTCGGCATGAAGATCCTGCTCTCGGAAGGACTGGACTACCGCAAGGGCCTCGTGGTCGGAGTCGCCTTCTGGCTCGGAATCGCCTTCCAGTTCGACTGGATCTACCCGGAGTACCTGCAGGGGGCGTGGGGCGACCTGCTCGGAAACGGCATGACCGTCGGCGGCCTCACCGTGATCCTGCTGACCATGTTCGGGGAGATCGCGGGCGGGGGGCAATCACGCCTCAAGACCACCCTGACCGCCGAGACGTGGCCGGAGATCGACGCGTTCCTGTCGAAGTTCGCCGCCCGCAAGCGCTGGGGCGAGGAGATGGAAACGCGGCTGCGCGCGGTGGGCGAAGAGACGATGCAGATTCTGACGCAAGGCGAGGCGCATGAGACGGCGGACCAGGAGCGGCGCCTGCTGCTGATCGCCCGCAGCGACGGCAACGCCGCCGATCTGGAGTTCATCGCCACGACGGACGCGACCAACATCGAGGATCAGCTGGCAATGCTCAGCGAGGCGACCGCCAGCGTCGCCGTCGAAACCGAGACCCCGCTGCGGCTGCTGCGCCACTACGCGTCGTCGATCCGCCACCAGCAGTACCACGACATCGACATCCTGACGATCCGGGTGGACGCGGTGGGGCAGGCCGGGCCGGTGGGGTGGGACTAGCAGGGCTAACGAAATGTCAAGCAAACACGACAATTGGTAAACTAATGTTTACATATTGGCCTTGCCGATGTCTTCCAACGAGGCTGCTTAACCCTCACAGAAATCGCCGCACCCGCTTCCGATACTCCCGGTACGCGTCGCCGTACTGCTCCTCGAGCCACGGCTCTTCGGCGAACGGCGCGACGATGAACACCAGCGCGATGAGCAGGTGCGTAATCCACAGAAGCAGCGAGTTTGCGATTACGCTCACGCCCAGGAAGAGCACGATGTCGCCCACGTATTGCGGGTTCCGCGTGAATCTGTGCGGGCCAGTGGACACAAACCCGCCCTTCAACCCACTCGTGTTCTTCCAGCCAATGGCGACCATCCCCCACACGGCCAGAAGGCCGCCGAGCACTACCATCGGGATCCCGACGACGAACCGCAGCGGGCTCTGGAAGATCCAGGAGTTCCAGTGCATCAGGAGCAGCAGGACGTTGATCCCGCACACAACAGAGAAGCCCGCCCAGTTCAGCACGTACGGCCAGGAACCACGGCCGCGCGGCGGCGGCCACAATCGCCTGTCCGGGACAGCCACCGACCAGACTGCGCCCGCCAACGTTCCCAGGAGTATCACGACGGCCACGCCGAATAGAATGTTGGACATGCGCGACCCCCCTACCGATTCGGGTTGGGCGCCATCGCGACCAGCAGCACCAGGTCGCCCTCGGACTCGTTCGCCACGCCGTGCGGCTCGTCCGGCTCTGACCACGCCACCGCGCCGGGGCCCAGGACTTCGCTCCGGTCGCCCACCGTGAAGCGGCCTTCGCCCTCTATCACATAATAGAACTTCGTTGCGCCAGCATGCGTGTGTACGTGCTGGGCCTGCCCGGGACCCAGGCAGTAGACGTCGCAGAACATCTGATCGGTCTCGAAGAGGTTGAGCTTCTGCATCTTCTCGGCGGAGAAGCGGCGCCGGCGGGTGGAGTCGACGATTCCCATTGAATGGCCTCGGAAGTGGGATGGATGGGCCCAAACATGCTCCGATGGGACGCCGCCGGGAAAGTGCCGGATGCCAGAGCGCCCGCGGGCACCTATGTTGAAGGACGATACACCAACGCCAGTCCTGCCGTCACACCGGAGCATCGGAGCAGCACACATGACCTTCCCCCGCCCCACCTCTCTCGCCCTGGCCCTCCCGCTGGCCCTTGCCGTCACAGCGCCCGCCTGCGTCCCACCCGAAGAGGCCGGCGAGGAGTCCGAAGAGGCGATGATCGAACGCGCCCGGGGGATCCACGAGCGGGCCATCACCCTCGACACCCACATCGACATCAGCACGTCGAACTTCACCGCCGAGCGCAACTACACGTCCGATCTGCCGACGCAGGTGACGCTGCCGAAGATGGAGGCGGGCGGGCTGGACGTCGGCTGGTTCGTCGTCTACACCTCCCAGGGCCTGCTCAACGACGAGGGCTACGCGACGGCCTACGAGAACGCGGTCGACAAATTCGACGCCATCCACCGCATGGTTAACGAGTATGCGCCCGACCGGATCGAGCTGGCGCTGACCTCCGACGACGTGCGCCGGATCGCGGCGTCGGGCAAGCTTGCCGCGATGATCGGGGTCGAGAACGCGTATCCGCTGGGCGAGGACATCGCGCGCGTCGAGGAGTTCCACACTCGCGGCGCCCGCTACATGTCGCTGGCCCACACCGGCCCGAGCCAGCTGGCCGACGCGCACTCCGGCGAGAACGACGGCAACTTCCTGCACGGCGGCCTGAGCGAGATGGGCCGCGAGGTGGTCGCGGAGATGAACCGGCTCGGGATCATGATCGACATCTCCCACCCGTCGAAGCCGTCGATCATGCAGACGCTGGAGATGACCCGGGCGCCCGTCATGGCGTCGCACTCGTCGGCCCGCGGGCTGAGCGACGTGAGCCGCAACCTCGACGACGAGCAGCTTCACGCGGTGGCCGAAAACGGCGGCGTGGTGCAGACGGTCGCGCTGCGCTCCTTCGTCAACACGACCAGGAACGCGGCCCACCGCGAGGCCATGGACGCGATCGAGGCCGAGGTTGCAGCCGAAATGGGCGTGGAAATACTTGGACGGGGCGGAATGTTCGCGCTTCCGCCCGACGAACGCGACGCGTACCAGACGCAGATGGCCGAGGTGCGGGCCACGGCGGCGGAGCGGGCCGCCGACATGGACATCCCCCCCGACGTCAGCGTCGCCGATTTCGTCGACCAGATCGACTACATGGTCAACCTCATCGGCCTCGAGCACGTCGGCATCAGCTCGGACTTCGACGGCGGCGGCGGCGTGGCCGGCTGGGACGACGCCTCGGAAACCTTCAACGTCACGCTGGAGCTCGTCCGGCGCGGCTACACCGAAGAGGAGATCGGCTTGCTCTGGAGCGGGAACCTGCTGAGGGTTCTCGACGAAGTGCAGGACGTTGCAGCAATGATTCAGGCAGAGGAAGGGTAGGAAAAAAATGAGGCAGACGAAGACGACCAAACCGTTCATGCTGGTATTCTGCGTCGCGGCGCTGGCCGCCGTGGCCTGGGAAGCCGCACCGAAGGGCACCTCCGCGCCGGCGGCCAGCGAGGACGGCGTTGCGGGGGCCGCGGCGTCCTTCCTGTCGCTCCTGGAGGGCGACGCGCTCGATCGCGCCACCTACGACCTTGGCGACGAGGAGCGGTTCAACTGGGCCTTCACCCCCGTGTCGCGCAACGGCCTCCCGCTCAAGGACATGACGCTGGAGCAGCGCACCGCGGCCCACGCCATGCTCCAGGCGACCCTGAGCAGCCAGGGGTACCACAAGGCCAACGCGATCATCGAACTGGAGCGGATCCTCGGCGTCATCGAGGGCCGTCCCGAGCGGCGCGATCCTGAGGACTACTACGTCGTCATCTTCGGCGAGCCGACCTCGGGCGGACCCTGGGCGTGGCGCTTCGAGGGCCACCACCTGTCGCTCAACTTCTCCTCGCCGTCGAACGAGCTGACCGTGACCGGGCCCGCCTTCATGGGTTCGAACCCGGCGACCGTCCCGTCCGGCCCGAAGGCCGGCTGGCGCCCCCTCGGCCGCGAAGAGGACCTCGCACGCTCTCTCGTGCAGAGCCTCACGGCCGAGCAGCTCGAGATGGCGATGATCGCCGACGAGGCGCCCCGCGACATCATCACGGGCAACGACCGCGAGGCGCGGCTGGATGGCTTCGAGGGAATCGCGGCCTCAGCGCTCACCGACGCCCAGCGCAGCGTGCTCATGGGCGTGATCGGGGAGTACGTCGGCAACATGGACGCCGCGGCCGCACACAGGTGGATTGCCCGGATCCGGGACGAGATCTCCCCCGACGAGCTCTACTTCGCCTGGGCTGGTTCCACCGAGTACGGCGCCGGCCACTACTACCGCGTCCACGCGGCGTCGTTCCTGATCGAGTACGACAACACCCAAGGCAACGCGAACCACGTGCACTCCGTGTGGCGCGACCTGGAGAACGACTTCGGTGGGGACGCGCTGGCCCGGCACTACGAGACGGGGCACCCGCACAATTGAGGGCATATGTAAAGCAGACTTGACAATATGTAAGGCACAGTTGTCAAGTGTGAGCCACCCGCACGGAGTTGTCACCCATGGCCAATGAGGGCATTCTTCCCAGGCGCGACAAGCGTGGCAAACTGTCCTGGAAGAAAACCTTTCAGGCCATGGCCGCTGCAGACGAGGACTGGAGCGACCTCGATGTCACAGTGGCAGACGGCCTCGACGGCTCAAGGAGAGAGTCGACCAGCTCGACTCCGCGGTCGCGGCCCGCCTGCGACGCCTGATCACCGAGATGTACGGGGAGTAGGCCGTCCCCGCCTACCTCAGCGACACATGCAGATGGTCAGCGGTACCCACATGGCGGAGCGTGTGGAAACCCATCGCCCGGAAGGCCAGCTCGGCCGCCCGGTTGCGCCATTCGGGCCGATTGATCGTGCGCATATCCAGCGCGTGGACAAAACCGTCGTCCTGGCGGAAGTGCAGTGACGACTCGTTGGCCGGCAACCCGGCGCGAGCGTAGAACTCGGGCGTGCGGGCCGCATCGGTGATCACGGCCTCGGCATCGGCGAGGACGAAGACGGAGACAGCCATGCGCAGCAGAGGATGGAGAGCCGAATACTCAGTCCGCACCTCTTCCGACTTAGCGTTGCCGCCCGCGATAACCAGTAGCGAGTAGAGCACGAACGCGGCGGCCCCCAGAGCGGCCGCGCGGGTCAGGAATCGCCTGAGCCTCTTCCCCGCCCCGAGGCGCCGACTCACGGCCCACGCATAGATCGCCACCAGGAGTGCGGCGGCGCTCGCCGACGCGGCCAACGAGGACCAAGCTCCCAGCCCCCACTGCTGGTATGCGAAGACGCCTCCCCGGACGAGGAGGACAAAGGGAAACACCGCGAGCAGGACGGCAGTGGCGCCCCAACGCAGCATCCTGGCAAGCATCCGCAAGAACTTCGGGCCCGGCTGGGTATCATTGCGCTGGCCGTCCTCGCCCCACTCGCCCGCGTCTCCAACACCCGGATAATCGACTCTTAGCGCACTCACGTGTCCTCCCGCACCCCCTCAGGCGGCGATCAGCCCCCCACCTGCCCCAGCAGCCACGCACACAGCAGCGCCCCGTAGATCCCGAAGATGTACCCGGCGACGGCCATCAGCAGCCCGATCGGGGCCATGGCTCGGTGGTAGACCCCCGCGACCACCGGCGCCGATGCGGCCCCCCCGATGTTGGCCATGCTACCGGTCGCCACGAAGAAGAAGGGCGCGCGCACGATCCTCGCCGCGATCAGCAGAATGCCCAGGTGGATCGCGATCCAGACGGCCCCGGCCAGCAGGTAGACGGGCGCGTCCAGCACCGCCCTGAGGTCGGCCTGCGCTCCGATCCCGGCCAGCAGCAGGTAGAGCGCCGTGTACCCGAGGTGCGAAGCGCCCACCGTTTCCAGTTTCCGGAGGCGCGTGAACGAAAGCACCAGTCCGCCGGTCACGACGATCAGGATCGCCCATGTCGTGCCGCTGATGATCGTGGGGTCGCCGACCGCGGGCAGCCGCTGTCCCAGCCGCTGGGCTACCACAGCGCAGGCCATGCCGAAGCCGATCATCACGATGGCGTCGCGGAGCGTGAGGGGGCGCCTATCGCTCTTCATCGCTTCCAGTTGGCGGTTGGTCTGCTCGATGGCGTCCGTGCGCGCTTTCGTCCGGCGGTCGAAGCGGCCTTGCAGCCCGACCATCGCGATCAGCACGCCCATCCACCCGTAGCCGACCACCGTGTCCACCACGATCACCGGTCCCATCGCGTCGGGCGAAGTCCCCACGCTCTCGGCGATCGCCACCATGTTCGCCGTCCCCCCGATCCAGCTCCCCGACAGCGCCGCAAATCCCGTCCACGCGTCCTCCGGCAGCATGCCACCGAAGAGCATCAGCGATACCGGCCCTCCGATCACGATGCCGACCGTGCCGGCCGCAACCATGAACAGTGCAACCGGCCCCAGCCTGACGACGCTCTTCAGGTCGACCGACACCATCAGCATCAGCAGCGCGAAGAGCAGCAGGTACGGCACCGTCCATTCGTAGAGCGGCGACGCGGACGGCGTAATCCCGGCGGTGGTCGCCAGCATCGGGAGGAAGTACACATAGATGACCGGGGGAACGACCTCAAAGAGCTTCCGGCACCGCGGCAGCTCCGAGACCCAGAAGACCAGCGCGACCAGTCCCGCCAGAAAGGCGAAAACCCCCATTGGATCGTTGATCAGCGCCGTGGTCTCCTGCAGCATGATGCCCCCCTGTCGTCAGTCGTTCAGCCGGTTCACCGTGCGGCCGGATCCATATTGTGGCGCGAAACACCGGCCAACAAGGATGGGTCGTGCATAGGTAGAGGCAAAGCGATACCGTACACTGTAACGCAAATGGAGGTGTAGGCATGCTCGAATCTACGGTAACGAAAAAGGGACAGACCACGCTCCCCAAGCCCGTGCGGGACACGCTGGGCGTACAGGCCGGTGACCGCGTGCGCTACATCGTTCTCGACGGCGAGGTGCGCATATTGCCCGTGCGGCCCCTCCGTCGGCTGTTCGGCGTACTGAAGCACGAGGGCCCACCAGTCACTGTGGAGGAAATGGAACGAGCAGCAGCCGACGGCGCGTCCGAGGAATGATCGCCCTCGATACCAACGTCCTCGTCCGCTACGGGACCTCGTGAGCTGAGCAGGGCCGATAACCATGTACAAATCCTGCATGTTCGCTTGGCCCATCTAGCGTAACGTGATGTGCTATAATCATTTGTGTGAGTGTTTGTGGCGGACGTTATCACTATTATTACCACTTGTCTGTTTACCGACCGTGTTGCCTCGATACCGGCTTGGTCGTAACTGTTCGGTCAAGCCGTGGCGAGCGACCGGTTGTGCGGATCGTGGGGGGTGTGGGGCTCAGCGGTTGAGGATGCGTTTCCAGTGCTTGGCGAGTGGGCAGAGCCAGACATCCTTGGCGG
>LXNI01000359.1_pt1 | contig 55019 bp, 41 predicted proteins | sample 809091 | NCBI WGS metagenome assembly LXNI01 (sample SAMN04870527, study PRJNA318959) | sponge metagenome | biome: 01000161; feature: marine sponge reef; material: water | host: Sarcotragus foetidus | place: Greece: Milos, Mediterranean Sea | collected 2013-05-29 | depth 5-7 m
GCGCCGGTCGCGATCTCGCCCTTGAGCGTCTGGTTCGCGTAGACGTGGTACGCGCCCGAACTGAAGACGTGGTGCAGGAAGGGTTTCATGGGATGGGTGACCATCGCCTGGATCGTGAGGGGGTGGATCGGCAGCTCGATGCCCAACATCGCCGCCACGGCGGAGCTGTAACCCCCCGCCATGATCCCGAGACGGTTGCACCCGATGGCTCCCAGACTGGTTTGCACACCCGTGACGCGGCCGCGGTCTACGTCGATCCCCTGGACTTCGCACCCCTGGTGGATGTGCACGCCGTGCGCCGCCGCCCCCTTCGCGAGCCCCCAGACCACCGCATCGTGCCGCACGATGCCGCCCGGTGGATGGTACAGCCCGGCCTGGATCGGAAACGCGGGACGGTCGGAGATATCGAGCCCGGGAATGACTTCGGCGCACTGCTGCGGGTCGAGCAGCTCCGACTTAACGCCCAGGAGGTTGTGGGTGCTGGCCAGCATCCGGTACCCGTTCACTGCGGCCTCGCTGTGCCCCAGCAGCAGAGCCCCGCAGTTGAAGAACATGAGGTTGAAGTCGAGCTCGTCGGTGAGGACGCGCCACAGCTTCAGGCCCTCGTCGTAGAGGCGCACGTTCTCGGCGGTGCGCTGGTTGGCGCGGACGATGGCAGTGTTGCGCCCCGACCCGCCGAAGCCGATGTAGTGCGATTCAAGGACCGCCACGTCGCGGATGCCGTGCGTGCGCGCCAGGTAGTAGGCGGTCGCGAGGCCGTGGATGCCGCCGCCGATGATGACGATGTCGTATTGGCGCTTGAGTGGCGCGGGACGCCAGAGGCGCCGGAGCCGCAGCCAGTTGAAGCTCGGCCTGACGGTCAACCGATCACCGAGTACGAGGAATCCGGGTTCAGCGACCGGCGGCGGCTGAAGAAGCCGATGTCGCAGGTCCTGCGCGTGTACGTGAGCGGCATGGTGACCGGGTCGGCGTCGTGGTCGCGTCCGCCTTCGACCTGGTCGACGAGCTCGGCCATGAGCTTGCCGGCCACGGGCGCGTTCTTGAACTGGTTGCCCGAGGTTCCCACGGCCATGTAGAACCCTGGCAGGTCGGACTTGTCGTAGATCGGGATCCAGTCGTCGGAGACGTCGTACAGGTCGACCAGCCCGCCCGTCTGACCCGGGATGCCCAGACCCTTCAAGCGCTGTGCCTCTCGCATCACCTGCGTCTCCCACTGGTGGGTGAAATTTGTGTTGTAGTCGTCGGGGTCTTCGACCCACTCGAGCACGTCGCAGGGCGGGTCCTCGGAGCCGATCAGGATGTGGTTGCCGGTGGTGGGCCGCGAGTAGCACCCGATGTCGCCGTCCGAGATGAGCGGCGCGAGCTGGTGGTAGTCCATGCCGGCGGGGGCCGGGACGTAGCACACCTCCTGCTTGAGGGCGCGGGTGGTGATGTTCATGCCGTCCAGCACGCCGGCCATTCGGTTGATGATCGCCGAGTGGGGTCCGCCCACATTCACCACGACGGGTGCGTGGATCCGGGAGCCGTCGGCGAGGCGTATTCCAGCGACGCGGCCATCGCTCTTCAAAACCTCAACAACTTCGGCATTGAAACGATACTCGCCGCCATGCGCCTCGCACGCCCGCTGCAGGTTGTGGCAGGCGAGGGTGGGATCGTCGATGTAGCCGGACTCGGGGATGTAGACGGCGCCGCGGATGTGCCCGCCGGTGGGCTCGCCGAACCGCTCGTCGTCGGTGGTGACCGGGGGGCCGTAGGTGCGGGTGTCCATCCAGGGGAAGCGCGCGGCGATTCCGTCGGCGGCAAGGTCCTCGTACGCGACGTGGAGCTCGTCGAGGGCGGCCATGACGTTGACCAGGTCCTTGTTGCGCCCGTTCTTCATGACGAGGCAGCCGGTGTTGACGTACTGGGCGAGCCCCATCTCGTCGGCCACGCCCAGGTAGCGGCCCCAGTCCAGCCAGTAGAAGTAGCTCTCGCGGGCCATCGCGCAGCCGTCGGGCGTGGAATAGTGCAGGCGGATGATCGCGCAGGTGTTGCAGGTCGAGCCTGAGCCCGCGGTCGGCTGCTTGTCCACGTTGAGGGTGCGGTATCCGCGCTTGGCGAGCTCGAAGCCGGTCGCGGTGCCGATGACGCCCGCGCCGATGATGATCGCGTCGTAGTCCTGGTTCATTCGGGTTCCCGTGGCTGATTACTGAACTGGCAGGAGGCGCAGACCGGTAACATAGCCCACATCGAGTTCGTCGCGCCGGATGCCCCAGACGTGGGTGGCGGTCACGTCCAGGGGCTGGAAGGATTCGGGGACGGTGATCCGTTTGATCGGACCGTCGACCGCCCCCTTGCGCACGGCGTACCATACACCCGCGGAGTCCAGTCCCAGGGGCTCGAACCAGATCTCGCCGTTCGACATGAGGTGGATTTCGCGGGCTACGGGCCAGTATTCCGGGATTACCCAGGCTGCGCGAATTCTGCTCTTGAGCGTCACAGAGGCACTATTGTCACCCATGGACTCGGCGACCCAGGTCGCCACCTCCTCCACTTCGGCCTCGATCTGTCCCTCGGTGAGCGGGATGGATGGCAGCTGGATCTCGCGGGCCCAAATCGTGTCGCCCACTGTCGATACCTCGATAAGTTCCATCAAACCGGGACTGGCTGTCGGGGCGCGCTTGACGACTACACTGCCGCTCAGATGGTCCACCTGAAAGTGGTCGGGCGTGACCCAGGGCTGGCTCAAAGGCATCGGTCGTGACCTGCCCGCGAATTCGATCCATGCTTGCCAATTCCGGAAATCCAGTTCGGCTAGCTCTTCGGTTCGCCAGGCGCCGCCTTCGTCCACGACCCGCACCACCTTGAGGGTTTCGGCAGCGTCGCTCCCGGACGACTCATCGACCGCCATCGGGGGCGGCAGCGCTGCGAAGCTGCCGTCGTTGAAGATGTCCCAGATCTGAACCCGGAGCCCCTGGAATTCGGCCCCGCGCGGATAGGTGTCCGTTCCGACGAGTTCGCCGTCGTGTGTGAACGTCGTTATTCGGCGGGTGTCCTTTACGTAGAAGCCCTGCGGGACGAGGGTGAGCCTGCTTGGCATCCGGAACTCTCCAGGCCCCTCGCCTGCGCGGCCCAGCCGCTTGATAAGGTCACCGTCGGGGGCCCAGATCGTGATTTCGGAAGCTTGGGAGTCCAGGACATGGACCCGGGACCCGTCGGGTGCCGGAAGCACGTCGATGAAAGTGCCGAACAGCGCTTCGCCCTGCACACGGTCACCGATCTCGAACTCGGCCTCGGTGGCCCAGTCCTCGATGGGGGTAAGCCTCAGGGTGTCCGCACACCCGCCCAGCAACAGAGCGCTCAGCGCCCAAGGGGGTGTAGCCCGTCTACTGCTCATACTTTGCATCCTCTCTTGTCCTGGCCACGGTGGCCGGCAATGGTGATCGGGAGAGGCTCCTTGATCACCGACTGTAATCTGGAAGGACCTGGACCATGAAGACGAGTCCACTGCCCCCGCTCACATACGTCGTCGCGACGGTAGTCGCTACGGCCGGAATCCTCCCAGCCCCCTTCCTGCTCTCCGCCCAAACCCCCGATGTCGTCGTCGGCCCCAATCTGCGCGTTGGGCCGGGCCAATACAACGAGCCCTGGATCGCGGCCAGCCCAGACAATCCCGACTTCCTGATCGCGGTGACGCAGACCGGCGGCATGAGCTTTCCGGATCCGTCGTTTGCCCAAGGCTTGTCGGCCCGCAGCAACGCCGCTTTCGTGAGCCGCAACGGCGGGGTCGCGTGGGAGCCTCTCACGCTGCCCGGCGACGAACCCGGCGCCTTCGATCCCATGGTGGTGCCCGGCCCCGATGGCAGGATGTGGATTCTGTACTGCTATGTCGGCGCGAACACGATGGGCGGCCTGCTCCCCGATCAGCCGGTGCGCAGCGACGGCACGATCATGGTGTGGTCGACCGACGACGAGGGCGCGACCTGGGTGGGTCCGGCGCGCCTGCGCAGCCCCGTGCCGCCCGACCACGCGCGGATCGCCGCGGACTGGAGCGACGGCCCCCACCGCGGACGCCTCTACGTGGTATGGAACGACGTGCGGGACTCGTTCATTCGGGACGACTTCCAGCTCTTCCTGCACACCCTCGACGACGGGGGCGCCACGGTGAGCGAGCCGAAGCTTCTGGCGACGATTCCGGGCGGCAAGCTCGTGGCCACCGAGCCGGTCGTCCTCTCCGACGGCACGCTGCTCGTCACCTTCTACCAGTACTTCTTCCCGCTCAGCGACGAGATGAACGCCCAAATGCCCTTCTTCACCATGCGGTCGGAGGACGGTGGCGAGACGTTCTCCGATGTGGAGGTCGCGTTTCGCGTCGGCACCCACTCCTGGCCCTACGCCCAAACCGAGATGACCAGTGCGTTCACGCTGCCGATCGTGATCTGGGACCGTACCGACGGACCGCACGGAGACAACATCTACGTCGTCTGGGATCAGGTGAGTGACGGCACTTCCAACATCTGGTTCCGCCGCTCCACCGACGGCGGCCGGAGCTGGTCGGGCCAGATGCGGCTCAACGACAACGACGCGCCCGAACCCGGCGCCCCTCTCGACGACCGCATGATCCCCGTGGTCGAGGTGAACCGGGACGGGGTCGTCGGCGTCGCCTGGTACGATCGGCGCCGCGACGACACGCGCCGCTGCTGGGAGCTCTTCTTCACGTCGTCGTCGGATGGCGGTGAGACTTTCGGGCCGAACGTCCCGGTGGCGAGTGCACCGTCGTGTCCACCGCCGACCCACGCCCCCGTTGCGCGTGTCCACAACCTCGCGACAGACCCCGATGTGAAGGAGCTATCCGACGAAGAGATCGCGAAGATGGACCTGGTCCAGCGCATGACGGTGGTGATGGCCCAGCAGAGCCGCGCGGCGCGGGGGCAATACTTCGGCGATCTGGGCCACGCCCGCCTGGAGGTCTCCTTCGACAACGCGCGTGGCAACCAGCCCGGTCATTACCTGGGTCTGGCCGGCGACGCGAACGGCGCCTTTCATCCCCTCTGGATCAGTCGCAGGAATGGGGTGGACGAGTTATTTACGACTACGGTGGAGGTGACGACCGATGCCCCGGACGGCCCCGCCGGCGAGGAAGCGGACATAACCGGCGAACTGCTCGTGGTGGCGGGACCGGTGGTCTACGATGCGGCCGGTGGCACGGCAACCGTGGAGGTGCAGTTGCGGAACGTGTCGGACGGCGTGGTGCACGGGCCGGTGCGGCTGCGGGCCGAGGGCGACGGGGGCCGGGAGTGGTCGTTTGTGGGGAAGATGGGGTCGCACGACCGGCTGCCGCCGGGTGGGGTGAGCGAGCCGGTCAAGGTGGAGTTGACGGTTGGCGCGGGTGCCGATGCGCGGCTGGACTTTAGGGTGTTCGGGCGCGTCACCAGGTGAGTTCCAGCAGCCGGTTCCACGGGACAACTTCTGTGCCGCCACGCGATTGGCGCATGTCGCCCCCATAGACCAGGCGTCGCTCGGTAGCGAACCCGGCCGCCTCGAGCTGGCCGGCAAGCCTGCTCATTCCCCCGAAGGAGCGGGGTGCGACGGTACTGCCCGACTTCGCCTCGGTGAGGATCAACCCGGCGCCCGTGTCAACCACCAGGTCGACCTCCGTGCCGGCGGCCCTGTAGTGGTGCATCCAGGGGTCCACCCCGCGATGGGTCGCGACCTTGAAGATCTCGGCAGCCACCCAGCTCTCGAAGATCGAGCCGCGCAAGGGATGGTGCCGCAGTTCCTTCGCAGACCGGATACCGAGCAGATGGCATACCAGCCCGGAGTCCAGGAAGTGCAACTTGGGTGCCTTGATCTGACGTTTGCGGACGTTCCTGCGGAAAGCGGGCACCCGAAACACCAGGAAGCTCGCCTCGAGAACGGACAACCAGGCGCGGATCGTGTTGTGACGCACTCCGACATCGCTCGCCAGCGCTGACAGGCTTACTTCCGCCGCGGTCCGCCCCGCGGCCATTCGTACGAAGCCCGAGAATGCCTCCAGGTCCGTCACATTCCGGAGCATGCGAACGTCTCGCTCCACGTAGGTGGCGAAGTAGTCTCTCAGCCACACGTCGGGAGGAATGCGCCGGTCGTGAATCCGCGGATAGGCTCCGGTCCAGAGCACTTCCAGCAGATCGCGTGGGGGAGTGCCGAAGCGGGCCAGTTCATCGAGCCCGGGAGGCAAAAGGTGGAGCACGCCAACGCGACCAGCCAGGGACTGACTGACCGCCTGGGTAAGCCCGAAGTGCTGCGAACCGGTCAGTACGAACCGGCCGGGCGCGGGGTCCTCGTCCACCACCTCCTGCAGATACGATGTCAAGTCCGGCGCACGCTGCACTTCGTCTATGACCGCACCGTCGCGATACTCGCGCAGGAAGCCGTGCGGATCTTCGCGGGCATACCTGCGCATATCCATGCCCTCCAGTGAGACGTACGGTCGATCGGGAAACACGGTGCGGCAGAGCGTCGTCTTGCCCGATTGTCTGGGGCCGGTGACCGTGACAACCGGGTAGTGACCCGTTCGATCCAGGAGCGGCCCGGCCAGGTTGCGGTCGATGACAAGCACATGCCCTCCGTGCGGGGAAGCGAGCCAGTGGCCAGTCGGCCCGAATTGCTCTTGGTTGACCTACAGGAGATTCGCGCCAACCTTGCAGATTGTCAATCCGAATAACAATCGGCGATCCCTAGGACACCGGCCGCCGCCTCACCGGAACGCTCAACCGGCTCTGATACTCAACGCCGTGATGGAACGTGATCGTCGCGGTCCGCGCGTCCGCCCCCGACTCGTGCGTGACCCGGCCGCCGCTGTTGTAGTTCTTTTGCAGCCAAACCGAGTTGGGTGAATTGAGGATCAGGCGCAGGCGGCTGCCTGTCGCGATCTGGCGCGCGAAGAACTGGAAGCCGTTGAAGCGGTAGAGGTTGACCTCGCCGGGGGTCACCAGCTCCTCGGCAGTGCGCGAGTTGCGGTAGCGGGCGCGCATGATGTCGCCGGTGAGGAAGACGCTGGATCCGTCGGGGCGGATCTCGTAGACGGTCACCATGAAGTCGGTGTCGGGCACGTCGAGGGTCATCCAGGCGTCGAACTCGATGAATCCCGCGAGGTCGGTCTCGGCCTCGAAGGGCTCGGTGTGGTAGACGAGGCCATTGCCGAAGAGGTTCACCGCAAAGTGCTCGGTGAGCGGCTGCTCGCCCCAGAAGAAGTGGGAGAGGTTGTTGCCTGATTCGACGTCTTCGAGCTCTCCGGGCCGGGTATCGAGCGGGTCGTAGACGTAGGAGTCGGACGGAGTGTCGCCGGTGGGTTCCGGGGCCAGCGTACCGGAGTGGAAGATGTCGTTGGGGCGGCCGTCGGCGGAGTCGAAGTAGTAGGTGAGCTGGTCGTTAGCGACCTCTTCCAGCGCGTCGGCGTACTCCCAGGCGTCGCGGCCGGCGATGTAGACCGCCACACGCTTTTCCAGGAACCACGGGCGCGGTCCGTCCTTCAGCGTCCAGTCGTACCACGCCTTGCGCAGGGAGTCCTGGGGAAGGAGCGCGTTGGGGCCGAACTCGAGGCCGCCCACCTGGTCCACCGAGGTGCCGACGCCGCCGTGGTTCCAGGGGCCGATCACGAGGTAGTGCATGGCCTTGGCCGCCTCGTTGCCGTGGCGCATGTGCATGCGGTAGTGCTGAAGCGCGCCGCGCTGGTCGCCGTCGTAGTGGCCGGTGATGGTCAGGATGGGGATGTCCATCGCCGCGAGCTGCTCGGGGGATGGGGCCGAGGCCAGCCAGTACTCGTCCGGTGTGGGGTGCTCCATCCAGGTCTGGAAGCGCGTGGTGAGGTTGCCCACGATCCGGTCGAGTTCGGCAAAGGGGCGGTGGTTGAAGTAGCGCTCGGCGAAGGCGTCGTACCACAGCTCCGTATCGCCGAAGATCGTGCTCTGCGCCGCGTTGCCGCTGGTGAAGGTCAGCCAGGTCATGTTGTACGGGACAAACACGTTGTGCACGAAGGGGAAATCGGTCCCCAGATAGGCCGCGGCCGCGGGCACGATCGACTCCAGGCTCGGCGGCGACTCCTTCGCGGTCGTCCACTGGTCCCAGCCGCCGTACGAAGCGCCGTACATGGCCACCTTGCCGTTCGACCACGGCTGCGCCGCCAGCCATTCGACGACGTCGTGGCCGTCCTTGTCCGCATCGTGGAAGGGCTCGAATTCGCCCTCGGAGTTGCCGCGCCCGCGAACGTCCACGGCGGCGAAGACATACCCCCGCTTCGCGTAGTAGCGGGCCTTGCCGTGGTAGACGTCGCTGATGTAGGGCGTGAAGCCGAGGATGACGGGGAGCGGGTCCGTCTGGTCGGCGGGGCGGTAGATGGTGCCGTGGAGATTGGTGCCGTCCCGCACGGGGATGGTCACGCCCCACTCCATGCGGACATCGGAGAGCTGGGGAGCGGCGGGCGCCGGAACGAGCAATACGGCCGCACAAACGGTCAGCCATCTGGATAACATGGGATCCTCGCCCTGGTCGGACAATCGGGTGTCACCAGCCAAGGTCGGGACCGGCCGTAAATGGGGCAATGTCCAGTCGTCCTTCTACTAGATTCGACGTCATGCCCGCACTCGCAGCCCCCATCCATGCACTGCCGCTGGATGTCGTGCGCGTCCTCGCGGGGGGCGTGCTCTTCGTCTATTTCCTGAACGCCCTGCGGCAATCGAGTGATTTCAGCGATCCCGACGGCCTGATCGATCATCGGCTGTGCACGCGGCTGTTCCCACCGCTTCGGATCAGCCTGTTTCAGCCGGAGATGCCCGGGTGGCTCTTCCGCACCGTGCATGTCGGCGCGTGCTTCGCCGCCCTCCTGGTGATCGTCGGCTACCAGCCACGCGCAGCCGCCGCCTTCCTCTTCGCGGCGGCCGTGTCCACCTACCGCTGGAACGTGCTCGTCGCGTACCTGGACGACTGCATCGTGCACCTTTGCTGTCTGTGGCTCCTGCTGCTGCCGATCGGCCACACGCTCACCCTGCCGGACCTGCTGGGCGGCGGCATGACCTCGGGCGGCTGGACCGCGGCCCTCGCCCAGTGGTCCACCGCAACGGTTCCCGGCACCGCCCCCCGCGTCTTCATGGCGAACCTGGCGCTCATCTATCTGGTCGCCGGTGCGTACAAGTTCTCGAGTCCGATGTGGCGAAACGGCTCCGCCATGCACGCGGCGCTCAAGATGCCCATCGCGCGCACTCCAGAACTATGGACGCTCAGCCACCGAACGGTGCTGCGCCTCGTCACCTGGGGCGCACTCGCCATCGAGCCGCTCTTCGTCCTGATCTTCGTGCTGCCCGCGGGCTCGCCGGCAAAGTGGGTGCTGCTGGCCGCCGCCGCGGTCTTCCATCTCGGGATCATCGCCACGCTCAAGATCCCCTATTCCAACGCGCTCATGCTGGCTGCGCTGGTGCTCCCCTTCGGCCCCGAAATCATGCAGGGCGGACTGGGTCTGCCGCCGCCCGCAGCAACCCCCGCCACCGGCAACGGTCCCGCGGAGGCCGTCGCCATCACCCTGATCGCGCTGCTGCTGATCATGATCCCCTGGGAAGCCGCGCACACCCGGCGCCGCGTGGGCCGGCCCTACTCCAGCAACGGCTGGGCCAATCCGGTTCGCTCCCTCTTGTGGGTGTTCGGGCTCTTCCAGAGCTACCGGCTCTTCGACTGGGTCGATGCGCGCAACTACCATGTCCGCTATGAGGTGCGGAGGCTCCACTCGGGCCGCAACGAATCGCTCGAACCGCGCGAACTCTTCCCGGACAGCATGCGCCACCTTCTCCTCCAATCCTACTTCCTCGACGACATCTGGTTGCAGATGGAGCCCGACAAGCTCGAAGCGGTCCGCAAGTCCCTGCTGATCCGGCACGCCCGCCGGTTCGCTCGCGCCAACCCGGATGCGGGCGAGATCGAAGCGGTCGGCGTCGTGCAGCGGATCACCGCCGACAACCTCGACCTGAAGCGGGGCGAAAGGCGCCTCCTCATGCGCTTCACCTGCAGCGGCGGCGAGGCCGTCGTGCACTTCCCGGACTGAGGCCGGCCAGCCGATGTGTGGAATCGCCGCGATCCTGTCCCACGACGGCCCCGTTCCCGAGCGGGCGCTGCAGCGCGCGACCTTCGCCCTGCGCCACCGCGGCCCCGACGGCGAAGGCACCTGGATCGCGCCGTCCGGCCGCGCCGGCCTGGGCCACACCCTCCTGGCGATCACCGACCCCGACGGGCACCAACCGATCTCCAGCGAGGACGGGCGCCTGCACATCATCCACAACGGCCAGTTCTACGACTACCGGCGGATCCGCGCGTCGCTCGAAGGCAAGGGCCACCGCTTCCGCACCCGCTCCGACAGCGAAATCGCGCTCCACCTGTACGAGGACATGGGGGCCGCATGCCTGAAGCACCTTCGCGGCCAGTTCGCGTTCGTAATTTGGGATGAAGAGAGCGGCGTCCTCTTCGCGGCGCGCGACCGGTTCGGACTGAAGCCCCTCTTCTACGCCGAGCATGAAGGCCGCCTCTACCTCGCGTCCGAGGCGAAAGCCCTGTTGGCGGCCGGAGTCGCGCGGGGATGGGACATGCGGGCCGTCTACCACGCGCTCCACGCATGCCCCGACGAGAGGATCTCGCTTTTCGCGGGAATCTCGCAGCTGCCGCCCGGGCACTTTCTGCGCGCCAGCGCGTCCGGCGTGCGGGTCGAGCGCTACTGGGACCTGCCGCTGCCGCCGGGGCGATCCCGGCAGCGCACCGCGCGACGCGAGCACTCCGTCGAGGCCTGCATCGAGCGCGTTCGCGAGCTCACGGAGGAATCGATCCGGCTGCGCATGGTGGCATCCGTTCCCGTAGGGTGCCTGCTGAGCGGAGGGCTCGATTCGTCGGCGGTGCTGGGAGTGGCCGCATCGTGCACCGACGATCCCGTGGCCGCCTTCACGGTCGGCTTCGAGCGCAGGGACTACGACGAGAGCGCCGGAGCGAGCGAGGCCGCGGCCGCGGCGGGCGCCGAGCACCACGTGGTGACGCTGAGCGACGCCCAACTGGCCGACCACTTCGCCGACGCGGTTTGGCACGCAGAGACGATCCAGTACAACACGCACGGGGCGGCGCGGTATCTCCTCAGCCGCGGCGTGCGGGATGCGGGGTACAAGTCGATGCTCGCCGGCGAGGGCGCCGACGAGGCTTTCTTCGGCTATGAATTCCTCCGCGCTGCGACCGGGGGCGCCGGGGCGGCCCACGGTTCGGGCATTGGCAACCTCCCACGCATTCTTTCCCGGCTCCCCCGCATCCTGGCGGCCCTGCTGCGGTCGCCCGCCCGCCACTATCCCGGCCTGGCCGCTGCTTCCCCCTGGCTCGCCCGCCTCGCCCTCCTCCTCCCGGCGGCGCCCTCGCTCTTCACGCGTCTCGCCCGGGGCCTCGGCCACATCCACTCGACGTTTTCGCCCGACTTCCGGCACAGCTTCGCCGGATACGACCTCTACCGCGCCTACTACCGCCGCTGCCGGCGAACCGCCGACCTGTCCCGGCGCGAGCCGTCGCGGCGCCTCCTCTACCTCTGGCTGCACTCCCTCTTCGTCAACTACCACCTCGCCGCCGACCGCCTCGACATGGCGCACGGCGTCGAGGTCCGCCTCCCCTTCCTCGACCATCGCCTCTTCGAATACGCCAACAGCCTCCCGGTCTCCCTCCTCGCCCGCCATCCGCGCGAAAAGCACCTGTTGCGCGAGGCGTTGCGGTCGTACATCCCCGACCCGGTTTACGACAGGGTGAAGCGCCCGTTCATGGGCCCGACCGCGGTGACGGCCGACGGCGGTCCCCTCCACGATTTCCTGCAGGACACCTTGCGCGGAGAATCGCTGCGGGCAGTGCCCTTCCTCGACCACGCGGCGGTGCTGCGTCTCCTCGACCAACTTCCCACGCTCCCAACCGAAGACCGTCCTTCCCTCGACTCGCTCCTGCTGATGCTGGCGTCGGTGGCGGTGATGCAGGAGCGCTATCGGTTGTAGGCGCAACTAGCAGATCCCCGTTTGCCAAGCTGGACGAACGAACGTAAGCGGCTTACGTTAAATGCATGGACAACACAATCCGCAAATACCTGGCAGAAATCGGTCGAAGAGGGGGCAGGAAGAGCCGTCGCTCCCTGGATCCCGAGACGGCCAGGGCCATGGTGCGGGTCCGCGAGGCCCGACGGGCGTTTCGCGAGTTCCACTCCACATGTTTCTGGTCCTACCGCAAGGATCTGGAAATCGGCCCCGCCGATGTGGCCTGGGTTGCCGAGACGCTAAAGAAAAACGGAGACATGAGAGCCTGGCGGATGGCGGGGCGATTGTGCCGCTAACCGGGCTTCAGCAAGAGCTTTTGGCGTTGTTGGCGCGCTCAAGGGGTCCCGACGGCTATTTGGCCGGGGGAACGGCGCTCAACCTTGCTCCGACATCGCCCCGCTTCAGTGACGACATCGACTTCTTTCACGACTCCATCGAGGCTGTGGCAGAATCGTTCGCACGCGATAACACAGTGCTGGAGGCAGCTGGCTACCGCCTTGAGATCCTCCTCAGCCAACCCGGTCTCATCCGTGCGCTGGTCAGCACCGATGACCAGTCAACGTTGATCGACTGGGCTCGCGACTCGGCATGGCGCTTCATGCCTTTGGTGGAAGACGAGACGGGCGGCCTGTTGCTGCACGAGATCGACCTGGCAATCAACAAGGTGCTGACGCTCGCTGGTCGTGACGAGGTCCGCGATTTCGTGGACCTGATGCAGGCGCACGACCGTATCCTCCCTCTGGGCGCCATGGTCTGGGCAGCCGTCGGGAAGGATCCGGGGTTCACGCCGAATTCGTTGCTCGAGCACTTGAGGCGCCGCGGTCGCTACCGGCCCGAGGACGTGGCGAAGCTCGTCCTCGCCGCCCCCTTCGATCTCGCCGAAGCGAAGACGGCATGGCGGGCGGCACTCTCCGACGCGGACGACTTCATCCGCCAACGACCGCACGAAGAGGTGGGGTGCCTGTACTATTCGCCAAGCCGCGATAGTTTCGCTGCGCCGTCCCCCAACCTCTCCATGGAGGAACAGGGCCTGGTAGCCCACTTCGGTGAACCGGGAGGCATTCTGCCGAGGATTGCCGACATCTCGGACTAACTCGCCGCCGGCCTCACCACGACCGTGACCTCGACGTCTGCCAGCAGTCCGCCGTCGTCCGCGCGGCCACGCAGCACGTACGTCCCCGGCCGGTCGAAGGTCACGTTGACGGTCCACCGGCCGTCCTCGGGCAGTTCGGGCGGCACCCACAGCGGCGACCAGGGTGAATTGGCTCCGGCGCGGGTGTCCTCCCACACCTTCACCTGGGGTGGGTCGAAGGTGACAGCGGTGTCCGCCCCGGTCCCGTCGGCGCCGTCGTCCCGGCCCCGGTACAGGAACCACGACATGAACAGCCCGTTCACCTTCTGGACGGTGATCCGAGATGGGGGCGTGAGCTGCCTGCGGCTGAAGGTCGGCGGCGCAGCCCAGATCGAGTCGGCGCGCGCGGAGTCTTCGGCGGTCTCGGGCGGCGATGGAGCGCGGCGGCGAGATCTCAACAGACCGTCGTCCTCGACACGAACGGTGATGTTGACCGGAACGCCGACGCTGGCTTGGCGCTCGACAGGTCCCTCCAGTGTGATCGTCGGCGGCTGGTTGCCCCGCACCGTCGCGTTGCTGGACCCGGCTCCGAGCGCACCCGTCTCGGACATGATCACCACATTGTCGACGACGTAATCGGGCCGGAGCGTCGCGTACGCCCGCTCGGTGACCCCGTTGCTCGTCAGCGTCCACACCAGCTCCTGGTCTCCCCAGTCGGCAGGGACGCGGACCTTGAACACGAAGCGGTTGCGGCGCGGCAGGAAGTGGGTCGGCTGTCCCCGGTCGGCCGGGCCGGGAGAGAAGCCATTGTGCTCGCCGACCGGCACGTCGATCTCTTCGAGCCAGTTCCGGTTCATGTAGCCGAAGAGGAAGCTGAACGAACCGTCGTCGTTGCGCTCCCAGCCCTCGAAGGCGGGGGCGACGTTCTGGCCGCGCTGGTAGGTCTGAGCGGCAGCCTCGGGGGGGAATGCGCCGGCGACGAACAGCATGATGGCGAGCGAAAGGAAGCCGGCCCGCATGGCAATGCCAGCCTGGCGTCGCAGACTCGCCAAAGCCGCTACCGCGAACCTTCCCCCCACGCCGCTACCGGTTCCCGCGGCCACGGTTCGCACCCGACGAATTGCCCGTCTGGTCGCTCTGGCCTCCGGCCCCCCCTCCATCCTCCACGTAGTACCGCGGATTGCCGTTTGCGGGGATGACCATGCAGAGCGGACATCCGACCACGTGGTCGTTGGGACCGAGGGCGAGACGTTCGCGGCGGAGGGCCATCTCCTCGACGAACTGCTCGTCGGTGAGCGCGACGCGCATGCCGAGGTCGATGAACATGTTGGCGACCGAGCGGTTGCCCGAGCCCTGCCAGTTGCGGGTGTCGGGCACGTTGCGGTTGGACTCGGAGGTGTCCATGTAGCCGATGATGTGCAGGACCGTGCCCCTCGGGAGGAGCGGCTGGTGGTCCTGGTCGTAGGTGTAGCCGCGGACCCAGTTGTGGTCGTAGCCGACGCAGTTGATGGTCTCGACGTTGAAGCCCCAGATCGCCTCGAGGCACATGCGCATGCCGGGGGCGTGCAGGTGGGGTTCGAAGGTGACGATCTTGGTGTGCTGGTTCAGGACCTGGTAGGCGTGGAGCTCCTGTCCGGCCTCGCCGGCGCGGATGTCGATGTCGCTGGCGTTGCCGAGGCCGAAAAAGGCTCGGCGGTACCTGGGCTGGTAGTCGGGCGGGTGGAAGCGGAAGCCGATCTCGAGGTGGGCGCGGGTGTCGCGGCCGTTCGAGTGGAGGTGGAGCGAGTTCGAGACGACGGATGAGCCTGCGCGCAGGAGGCGGCCGGCGTCGGCGTCGAAGAGGTCGGGCTCGCGGCCGACTTCGTGGACCGGCCAGCTTGTGGTTCTGGGTCCGTCGCCCGCCTCGGCCTCGGGAACGCGGGTGCTCCAGATCATGTGATGGACGACGAAGCGGCCGCCGACGGTATGGCGGCCCTCGTGTCCGCCTTCTTCGTTGCGGCCGACGTCGTTGACCTCGCGGACCTCGACCGACTTGACGTAGCGGTCCTCGGTGAGGCCCGTGGGGATCGGCTCGATGTCGCCCCACCAGTCGGGCACGTCGCCTTTGACGAGCACCTCGGGGAGCTTGACGATGAGGTCGGGTTCGCCGGCGACCCACACAACGTCGTCGTCGAATTCGAGCGGGGGCGGGAGGTCGGCGGGATCGCCCTCGGGCATTCCGGCGCGCCACCACTGCTCCAGCGCGTCGATCTCCCGGTCGTCGAGCGACATGTCGTCCTTGAAGTGCTGGATGCCGATGTCCTTCTCGACGTACCACGGCGGCATCGCTCCCATGCGGTCGCGGATCCGGGTGCGGCGAACGATCTGGCTCGCGTACGGCTCGACCTCGTCGAAGTGCACGAGCGACATGGGGCCGACGCCGTTGTCGCGGTGGCAGCGGACGCAGGCGCGCTGCAGGATGGGCGCGATGTCGCGGCTGAAGGTGACGTCGTCCGGGGCGGCGGGGGCGGTGGGCACGTCCGTGCGGGGGGCCGCGTCGGCTCGTGCGGCAGCTTCGGTTTGCGCCGCGAGTCCGGAGCCAGCGACTGCCGGCAAGGCGAGTACCAACGCCGCGAGAGAGATTCCGTTCAGCTTCATGATCGACATCGGCGCGCCTCGTTCGGTTGGGGCCGTTTCGGTGGGCCACGGCCCAAAGTCTACCCGGCCCGCCCGCCCTGCGCAAAACCGCAGTCCGGCCGCCGGCCACGATCTCCGTCGATGGTTGACCCGCCAAGGCCGGGACGCCCACCTTACCCCGACCCGCCCCACCCCTCGCCACGCCCCACACCCCCATGCGACATACCCGACTGATCACCGCAGCACTCCTTGCCCTGCCATTCACCGCGTGCGGCCCCGCGGACAGCGGATCGGGCTACCCTCCCGCAGCCGACCCTCCTGACGCCGTCTCCGTTGCGTTGCCGGAGGGCGCGGAGGCCCTGTCCCTGCTGGACGAGCCGCTCTACCCCGCACCGGCTCCGGCCGAGGTCGCGGCCCGGCAGGCAGAGGACGAGGCCGCCGCCCGGGCCGACTTCGAGGCCGATCCCGACGACGCGGACGCGATCATCTGGCTCGGTCGCCGCATCGGGTACACGGCCCGCTACCGGGAAGCGATCAACGTCTTCGCCACGGGAATCCGCATGCACCCCGAGGACGCGCGCATGTACCGCCACCGCGGGCACCGCTGGATAAGCGTCCGCGAATTCGACCGCGCGATCGAGGATCTGTCCCACGCCGCCGACCTCGTCCAGGGCCAGCCTGACGAGGTGGAACCGGACGGCCAGCCGAACGAACGCGGCATCCCGACGAGCACCCTGCAGTCGAACATCCACTACCACCTCGCCCTCGCGCACTACCTGAAGGGCGACTTCGAAGCCGCGCTACCGTCGTACGAGAACTACTTCGCGGTGACCACCAACCCCGACCAGCTCGTCGCGATCTCCCACTGGTGGTACATGGCGCTGCGCCGCCTGGGGCGGGACGCGGACGCCGCGGCTGTCCTGGAGCGGATCACGGCGGACATGGACGTCATCGAGAACACGAGCTACCACCAACTCCTCCTGATGTACAAGGGCGAGATCGACGCGGACGAGCTGTGGGACCCCGAGAGCGAGGACCCCTCCGGCGTGGCGATTGCCTATGGGGTCGCAACGTGGCACCTCTACAACGGTCGCGCGGAGCAGGCCGAGGAGATGTCCCGGCGCATCCTGGAGGGCTCCGGCTGGGCCGGATTCGGCTACATTGCGGCGGAAGCCGAGATCGCGCGCATGGGCGGCTGACCGGCCAACCCGAATCGCGCGCTCCGGCGGGAGGCGCCGGTATCCGCTAGCGCACCACCGACGCCCCAACCAGCTGCGCGATCGCGGCCAGCGTCGTCTGCGCTGCATTCAGCCCCAGCCGGAAGTCGTCATCCGTGTAGGTCGTCCACACGTCCGTAGGCTGGTGCCAGTTCGGGTTCCACCCGGCACCGACATGCGCCCCGCGTTCATTCTCCCGCAGGCTGATCGCCGCGACGATGTTCATGAAGGGCGTCGAGTCGGTGTTGGTCATGTGAGGGCCCACCGCGGCCGGGTAGTCGGTTGCGTAGTTCTCGTTGGCGGCCTTGAACAGGAACGCCAGCTCCATCGACGCGCTGGCCATCTCCGAATTCGACTGGAACTCGATGTTGACGTCGGCCTCGGGCCGTTGATCCCGGCTGACCTGGCCGTCGGGTCCCGGCGCACCGTGGTCCCACAGCATCATGTCGTGCTGGATCATCCCCAGCCACCGCGGCTCGGGATATTGTCCGGAGCCGGGCGGATCCTCCACCCCCTGCAGCTCCTGCCGCTGCTCCACGTACGCCCGCGCGCCGTTCAGCCCCGTCTCCTCGTTGTTCCACAGCGCGAAGCGGATCGAGCGCTCGGTCTGCACGTCCGGAGAACTGAAGATGCGAGCGAGCTCCATGACCAGCGCCGTGCCCGAGCCGTCGTCGTCCACCGCCTCGTTCACCCCGTGCCCGTCCATGTGCGCGCCGATGATGTACATCTCGTCCGGGCGCGTCGTGCCGACCTTCGTGCAGTAGACCTGGGAACGCTCGCCGTCGATCGGCTCCTCCCGGTTCAGCTCGCGGATGCGCTCGTCGGGCTGTGCCATCAGATCGCGGTTGACGCCGGTGCGGCCACGGTAGCCGAAGATGGTGCTGCCGCCCGAGCCGGGTCCGCGGCGTCCGACCCGCCCGCCGGTGGCCGTGGTCAGGTCATCGTCCTGCTGCTGCTGCGGGCGTGCCCGCGGCGGAGTTGCCCGGCGCTGAGCCGGAGCGCGCCTAGGCTGCGCGTCAGCCGGCGGGAACGTGTAGAAGATCCGCTCGGTGCTGGTGCACCCGAAGTCCTGCAGAGTGGCTTCGATCCAGTCCACGGCATCCCGGTTGCGCTGCGTCCCCTGCCGCCGGTCTCCGAATTGAGTGAGTCCCTTCAGGGTGGTCTTGTAGTGATCAAGTGTGAGGCGTTCGACGAGGGTGGCCACTGGATCCGCCGATTCCTGCGCATCCACACGGCTGGCAGGGAATGACCAGGCGCTCGCAACGGCGGCGAGCACCGCGAGTGGGTACCAGAGAGTGCGGGCCGATGTGGCGGGACGGCGTCCGAGCATGAAATCCTCCGCGGGCTGGTCCGGGCGGCAGCCCGCCGTCCCGGTACAATTGGCGACTCCGTGGTCGGTACCGTAGACGCGGACGCCGCCTGTCGCAAGCGCTCGGCGGGAACCCCACGATGGGCTTATTTTACTTGGGCTGCTTCTCAGTCCAACCGCTCCCGGCCTGGCCCCGCTGGTCCGGAGAGCCTCGAAAACGAATGGAAGAACAGGAGTTCATGGCGCATATGCAGGTCTTTGAGCGACTTGGCGAATACAACTACGAAAAGGTGGTCTTCTGCAACGACAACGAGTCGGGACTGAAGGCAATCATCGCGATTCACAGCACGTCGCTGGGCCCCGCGCTCGGCGGCGTTCGCATGCTTCCCTACCCCACCGAGGCAGAGGCGCTGGACGACGTGCTGCGTCTGGCGCGGGGAATGACCTACAAGGCCGCGATCAGCGGCGTAAATCTGGGCGGCGGCAAGTCGGTGATCATCGGCGACGCACGGACGGCGCAGAAGAACCCGGCGCTGCTTCGAGCCATGGGCCAGTTCATCGACGGGCTGGGCGGCGACTACATCGCCGGGCAGGACATCGGCACCAACTCGCACGACATGGCGGTCATACGCGGCGCCACCCGCCACGTCGCCTGCGTGAACGAGTCCGCGGGCGGAGCGGGCGATCCCTCGCGGACGACCGCGTACGGCGTCACCTGCGGGATCCGGGCCGTGCTGAAGGCCACGACGGGGAACGATTCCTTCGGGGGCCGGCACATCACCGTACAGGGACTCGGCAACGTGGGATACGCGGTGGCGAAGTTCTGCCACGAGGCAGGGGCGCGGCTCACGGTGACCGATATCGCCGAGCCGGTCCTGGAAAAGGCCGCCCGGGAGTTGCACGCCGAAGTGGTCGGTCCGGACGACATCTACGACGTCGAATGCGATGTCTTCTCACCCAATTCGATCGGCGCGATCATCAACGACGACACCATTTCGCGGCTGCGCTGTCCGGCGATCGCGGGCGGCGCCAACAACGCCCTGGCCGAGCCGCGGCACGCCGACGAATTGACCGCGCGGGGGATCATCTACGGGCCCGATTTCCTGGTGAACTCCGGCGGGTTGATCCGGTGCCAGGAAGAGGTGCTGGGCAAGCCCACCGAGGACTTCACGGTCTACGCCAAGGTCGCCAACATCTACGAGCAGACCCTCGAGGTCATAAACCGGGCCGCCGAACTGGGAATCAGCACGGCTGCGGCGGCCGAGTGGCTCGCCGAGGAACGGATCGCGGGGGGACGCTAGAGGGGCAGCCCATATTCGGGGACTCCCGGCCCTCACGTCTTGTGGACGTGCTCCGGCCCTGGGTACACGCCGGTTCGCACTTCCTCCGCATAGCGCGCGACCGCCGAGCGCACCTCCGCCCCCAGCTCCGCATACCGCTTCAGGAAGCGCGGGTTGAATGACTCGTTCATCCCCAGCATGTCGTGGAGCACCAGCACCTGCCCGCCGCAGTGCGGACCCGCCCCGATCCCGATCGTGGGGATCGAGAGCACGTGGGTGACCTTCTCGGCGATCCGCTCCGGCATCAGCTCCAGCACGATTGAGAAGGCGCCTGCATTCTCCAGCGCCCGGGCATCGCGGATCAGCTTTTCCAGGGCACCGGCGGCGCGTCCCTGAACCCGGTGGCCCCCCAGCTGGTGCACCGACTGCGGCGTGAAGCCCAGGTGGCCCATCACCGGGATGCCGGCTTTGGTCAGCGCCTCGACCGCGGGCGCGAAATCGGCGCCGCCCTCGAGCTTGACCGCGCCCGCGCCCGTCTCCTTGAGGATGCGGCCCCCGTTTCGCACCGCGTCCTCCGGCGACACCTGGTAGCTCATGAACGGCATGTCGACCACGACGAGCGCCCGCGGCGCGCCCCTGCAGACCATGCGGCCGTGGTAGATCATCTGATCGACCGTCGCGGACAGGGTCGTCTCCTCGGCGCACAGCACCGATACCACAGAGTCGCCGACCAGGATTGCGTCCACGCCGGCCGCGTCGATGAGCGAGGCAAAGAGCGCGTCGTAGCCGGTGATCATCACGATCGGCTCGCCGGCCGTCTTGCGCCGTGCGAAGTCGAGGACGGTGACGGGGCGGGCGGGCTTTTCCGCTGGCGAGTCGTTGCCGACGGTGGAAATGGTCGAGTAGGTCATGGTCAGGTGTTGGCGCAGAGGATCATCGACGGCTCCTACGGAAAAAGGATCTCGCCGGTGACGGCGTCGGTTACGGTGATTGCCGAGGTGGGACAGTTCTCTGCCGCCTCGAGGATGTCTTCCGTGGGGCCGCCCGCCGCGTCGACCACCTCGGACTGACGCTGCTGGTTGTGCGCGAAGACGCCCGGAGCGATCGCCAGGCACATCGCATTGCTCACGCACCGCATGTGGTCGACCGAGGCCCGCACCTGCGGGGGCTGCCCGCTCATATCGGCCACCTCACCGGCAGCGACTTGACCGATCGGAACTGGAGGCTGGGCTGATACTCGACGGGGCCTGCGAGCTCGAAGTGCTCGAACCGCTCCGCCACCGCCCGGAAGACCTCCTGGCCCTCGACGCGGGCAAGCGTGGCGCCGAGGCAGTAGTGGATCCCCGAGCCGAATGAGATGTGCGGATTCGGCTGCCGCCCGATGTCGAACTCGTCGGGGTGCGAGAACACCTTCGGGTCCCGGTTCGCGGCGGCCATGATCCAGCGGATCCGTTGTCCCTTCCGCATGGTCCGGCCCCCCAGGTCGACATCCTGGGCCACGATCCGTTGCGTCGACTTAACGGGCGGATCGTAGCGCAGGCACTCCTCGGTGGCCAGGCGCGCCATGCCGGCAGGGTCGGCGCGCAGCCGCTCCCACTGGTCCGGGTGCCGGATGAAGGACAGCAGGCCGTTGCAGATCAGGTTCATGGTCGTCTCGTGGCCGGCGAAGAGCAGCAGGCCGGTGTTCACCAGCACCTGATGCCGCGTGAAGACGCCGCGCGACTCGCCGCCTGCAAGCACCGAGATGAAGTCGGTGCCGTCCCCGCCGATCCGCTCCTCGACGAGGGGCGCCGCGTAGTCCACGATCCCGCGGATCGCTTCGACCAGGGGCCGAAAGCGGTACGGCTCGCCACGGTTGATGAACAGGATCCCGTCGGCCATGGCGCGCAGGCGTTCGCGGTCGTCGTACGGCACGCCCATCATCTCGGCGATGATCCGCACGGGGAGCGGCGCAGCGAGCGCGGTCAGCACGTCCATCGCGCCCTTCGGCTGGATGTCGTCCAGCAGCTCTTCCACAGCGGCTCGCACGAACGGCCGCCACTTCTCCATCGCCTTCGGGGTGAAGTAGCCGTGGACTACACTCCGCTGGTCGAAGTGCTCGGGCCGGTCTTTCTCGACCAGCTGATCGGCGCGGAAGTCGCGAATCTCGTCAAACAGAGGCACGTCAGCCGGATCGACGGGCGGATACGGCGGCGCCGCGGCGTCCTTGATCACCGCCGACGAGAAGAGCTCGTTGTGGCGCAGGATCCACACCAGCTCGTCGTACCCCGTCACGAGCCAGAGGCCGAAGCGCTCGTTCCAGTGCACGGGCTCGATCTCGCGCAGGCGCCCGAAGTAGGTATACGGATCGGCGATGACCTCGGGAGCGAAGAGATCGTCGGTGAGGGTGGTGGTCGCGGGCATGTGCGTCCGCCTACCCCTCCACCCGCGTGAACCGCAGGTTCTTGACCCGGCCCGCGTCGACCATCATGGCCTGGTAGCGGCCGTTTTCCAGCGCCGAGAAGCGGAAGGTCATGCCGCGCCGGCCGGCGAGAACGCCTTCGGAGACCGCGAGCAGCGTAGCCGGGTCGAGCCGGCCCGCGTGGAGGGTTAGCCCGGCGGCGCCCTCGTCCCGCAAGTGATAGGTGGTATTCAACTCGGGGCTGTAGAAGGATCCGGCGTAACGCGTGCGGTCGGGGATGTCGGGGCTTGGTCGATCCTGCGGAGCGTCCTCCTCTCCCGCCCCGCCCTCGGCCTCCGGCTCGGCGGTCTCCTCGGCAGGCTCCATGCGGTCGTCCAAGTAGATCTCCGCAGTGCTCGCGATGAGCGCCATGGGATCGATCTGCGAGCGGTTGCAGAGTGCCACGAACGAGTAGCCGGCCTCGGGATACCGTGACATGCCGGCGCGGTAACCGACCCACGCGCCCCCATGCCCGACCGTGGCCAGGTTGCGATGCTCGCCGTGCGCGATGCCGAAGGCGTAGGGGATGGTGTCGCCCGAATTGAGCGCGCCGCGCTCGTGCATGAGCGCCACCCAGTCGGGCCCGCCGACCGTGCCGTTGGTGAGATTGCGGTCCCACGCGACCCAGTCCTCGACAGAGGTGAAGATGCCCCCGTCGCCGACCATGTCGAGGGTGGTGACGTGGATGCGGAAGCCGTCGCCGGTGGGCGCGTAGCCGATCGCGCGACCCGGCACGATCTCGTTGTGGTCGTCGTGGAAGTGGGTGTGCGTCATGCCGAGCGGGCCGAAAAACTCGGTCTCGGCGAACTCGCGCAGACTCTGGCCGGAAACGCGGGCCACGATCTCGCCGAGCAGGAAGTAGCCGGCGTTGCTGTAGAGGTACTCGGCGCCAGGCGTGAAGTTGAGCTCGCGCTGCCGGTTGATCGCGTCGAGAACTTCCTGGTTGGTGTAGAAGTCCTCGTCCCGGTTCCCCGCCAGGGCCATGAGCACGATGTAGTCGCGCACTCCCGACGTGTGGTGGACGAGGTGTCTGATGGAGGGAGGGTCCGGGTATTCGGGGAATTCGGCGATGTAGTCGCGGACGCGGCCATCCAGGTCCAGCTCGCCGCGAATGGTCAGCAGGGCGATCGCGGCGGCCGTGAATTGCTTGGAGACCGAGCCGATGCGGAAGATCGTCGCGGGGCCGTTCGGGATGCCGTGGTCGAGGTTGGCGGTGCCGTATCCGGTGGCGCGGATGAGTTGGCCGTCGTGGATCACGCCAAGGGAGCAGCCAGGCCCGGCAGGGCTGGCGTAGTCGGCAAAGACGGCGTCGATGCGGGAGAGGGTCTGTGCGTCCACGCCCGTCGGGGCGTCCCCTTCCCCGGTGGGGGCGCAGGCGGTGAGGGCGGCCAGGGCCAATGCGGCCGCCCTGCGGAAGGGGGATGTGCTTACTTTCATCCATGCAAGATCATGGTCGCCGCGTTGGCGCGGCAAGCGCCTCACCGACAGCCGTCTACGCCGCGCGCGCGGAACGCTTCGACGGGGAGGCAGCGGCCAGGCGCGGGACGGTGCGGGTGTACGGGAGGCTGCGCCTCGCCCTCTTCACGGCTGCCATCGTCAGCGCGTGGTGGCTCTTTGCCGCGGGGCGCGACACGGCCGCCTGGCTGCTCCTGGGCGGCGCCGCGGTTGCGTTCGGGATCCTCGTTGGTCGGCAACGGTCGGCCCACCGGGAGATGCGGCGCGCCGAACTCATGGCCGACTTCAACCGCGAAGGGGTTGCGCGCGTGGCGCGGCGATGGGACGACCTGCCCCCGGCACCCGGCGCCGCCCCCAGGGACCACGACTACGCTGTCGACCTGGACCTGTACGGCCACGCTTCGCTGTCGCACCTGGTCGGTGTGTGCGGCACCAACCCCGGCTGGAAGACGTTGCACGCGTGGCTGCTCGGCGGTGCCGACGCGAACACGGTCGCCTTGCGCCAGGAGGCGGTGCGCGAGATGGCTGGAGCGCTGGACTTCCGGGACCGTCTGGCGGCGGAGAGCCGGCTTGTCGCTTCGGGAGCTTCTGAAGACACCGATGCGTCGACCGAGCACTTCCTCCGCTGGGCCGAGGGCGATTCCTGGTTGCAGGGGCATCGCTGGCTGTGGATGGCCAGTCTCGTGCTCGCTCCGGTCAATCTGGCGGCTATCACTCTTTGTGCGCTGGGCACGGTGCCCACCCCTGTGCTGGCCTGGCCGCTCGTCATCTCGGCTTTGGTCCTCGGACGGAAGTTGAAGGCGATACACGGCGTGTTCGCGGAGGCGGACGACGGCGAATCAGGAGTCAGACGCTACGGCCCCCTTCTCGAACATCTCCACGGCGCAACGCTTCAGTCCCGCTATTCGGCTTCGATCCAGCGGCGACTCGGCGCAGATCCGGAAGCCGCCCTTCACTCACGCGCCGCGCCCGAAGAGATCACCGCCCTGCGGCGGCTCCTCGACATGGCCGATGTCAGGCGCTCGCCCCTCTTCCACTTTCCCCTCGCCCTCGTGCTGCACTGGGACGTGTACGTCTTGGCAGCCCTCGAGCGCTGGAAGGCACGGTCCGGCCACCGTGTGCGGGACTGGCTCGACGCGGTGGGAGAAGCCGAGGCTCTGGCCGCGCTCTCCGCCCTGGCGGCCGACCACCCCGACTGGCCGATGCCGCTGCTCGACCCCGGCGCCCGCACGGTCCGCGCACGGGCCCTCGGGCACCCTCTCCTCGCACCCGACACCTGCGTTCGCAACGACATTGAGATCGGGCCCGCGGGCTCGTTCCTCCTCGTGACGGGGTCGAACATGTCCGGCAAGTCCACCCTGTTGAGAGCGGTGGGGCTGAACGCGGTCCTGGCTCAGGCCGGCGCCCCGGTGTGTGCCGGCGAACTGCGGATGCCGCCGTTGCGCGTCGTCACCAGCATGCGCTTCGAGGATTCGCTCGCCGACGGCGTGTCCTTCTTCATGGCGGGCTTGCAGCGGCTGAAGATGGTGGTGGACGCGGCTCAATCGCCCGGCAGCGCCGCTCCCCGCGCCCTCTACCTCCTCGACGAGATCCTGCAGGGCACCAACAGCGCAGAGCGGAGAATCGCGGCACGCACGGTCTTGCGTCATCTCCTCGAAACGGACGCCATCGGCGCGGTCACCACGCACGATCTTTCCCTCGCCGACGCCGAGGACCTCGTGGCGCGGGCCGTCGCGGTGCATTTCACGGAATCGGTGGACGAAGGCGCCGACGGTCTCAGCTTCGATTATCGCCTGCGCGAGGGGATCGCGACATCGACGAACGCGCTGAAGCTGCTGGAGATGGCGGGGTTGGGGCGGGGTCCGGGGAGCTGAGGTCTCACCGCCCGCCAACCTTGCTGATTGGGCATCCAATGCGAAATCAGCAAGGTGACCTTAGCATCAATGGGTGTCCCCCCCACCCCTCACCCTCGTCATCCTCGCCGCCGGCCGCTCCACTCGCTTCGGCCGGCTGAAACAACTCGCGCCGATCGGGCCGGGAGGCGAGGCCCTTCTCGACTACGCCTTCTACGACGGGGCGCTGACCGGCTTCTCGCGATTCCTCCTCGTCATCCAGGAGGCGATGCGGGACGACTTCGACGCGCACCTGGCGCCCGCGCGCGCCGCCGGCCTCGACATCCGCTACGCCTATCAGCACATGGCGCACCCGGGCCTCGTCGACGCACCTCCACCCCACCGCACCCGTCCCTGGGGCACCGGCCACGCGGTGCTCACGGCGGCCGAGCACATCGACGGCCCCTTCGCGGCCTGCAACGCCGACGACTTCTACGGGCGGGGGGCCTTCGCGGCGCTGGCCAGAGCGATGCGGGGCGCCGAATCGGCTTCCACCGCCACAAGACGCACTGCTGAGCTGCCCAGAAGTAATGCAGACATTACATTATGTAAACCAGACATTACACACCCGAATGCCCAGGCCCATGCCTTCACCGTCGGCTACCCCCTCAACATCACCCTCTCCGAGAGCGGAGGAGTCTCCCGCGGCATCTGCGAAATCGACGAAACGGGCGCCCTTCAGAGGATGACCGAGGGCCTGGAACTCCGCCGCGCCGGCGACCGCGTCGTGGGCCGCGACTCTGCCGGACGGCCGGTTGACGTTCCCTTGCAAACTCCTGTCTGCACCAACCTCTGGGGCTTCCAGCCGGGGATCGTTCCCCCTCTGCGCGACCTCTTCGCCGCGTTCCTCGCTTCGGGACCGGGCCTCGACCGCGAGTTCTTCCTCTCCGAGGCGGTCAACGACCTCATCGCGGCCGGCCGCGCGCGCTGCACCGTGCTGTCCACACGCGAGCGCTGGCTCGGCGTGACGTTCCCGGATGACCATGCCGGAGTGGCCGAAGCGCTGGTGGGGCTGGTAGACTCGGGGGTCTATCCGATGCGCCTTTGCGACGCTTCGCCACACCCTATCCTCCGCGACCGACGCTGATGCAACTCACCACGCTCGACTGGATCGTCATCGCCCTCTACGGCCTCACGGCCCTCGCCATCGGCCTCCGCTTCGCCCGGCGCGCGGGTTCGGGGGCGGACGAGTTTTTCCTGTCGGGGCGCAAGCTGCCATGGTGGCTGCTGGGCACGTCCATGGTCGCGACGACCTTCTCCACCGACACGCCCAACCTGATCGCGGACTTCGTGCGCAGCGGCGGGGTCGCGCAGAACTGGTCGTGGTGGGCCTTCCTGATCACCGGGATGTGCACGGTCTTCTTCTACGCGCGGCTGTGGCGGCGCTCGGGCGCGCTCACCGACATCGAGTTCTACGAGCTGCGCTACGCCGGAAAGCCGGCCGCCTTCCTGCGGGGCTTCCGCGCACTCTATCTCGGCGTCTTCTACAACGTGATGATCATCGCCACCGTGACGCTCGCCGCGACCAAGATCGGCGGAGTGCTGCTCGGGCTGGACCCGCTCACGACCGTGCTGATCGCGGGGTCGGTGACCGTCATGTACTCCGCGACGTCGGGGCTCTGGGGCGTCGTCGTGACCGACCTGATCCTCTTTGTCGTCGCCATGATCGGATCGATCGCGGCGGCGGTGTTCGCGCTCCAGCAGCCCGAGGTCGGGGGGCTTGCCGGCCTCGTTTCGCACCCCGAACTGCAGTCGGCGATGAGGCTCCTGCCCGACTTCTCCGACTGGACCGTCGCGGCAGGGATCTTCATCATCCCGATCGCGGTGCAGTGGTGGAGCGCGTGGTATCCGGGCGCCGAGCCGGGGGGTGGGGGCTACGTCGCCCAGCGCATGCTCGCCGCGAAGAACGAGAAGGAGTCGATGAAGGCCACGCTGTGGTTCAACATCGCGCACTACGGGCTGCGTCCGTGGCCGTGGATCATCGTGGCGCTTTGCTCGATGCTCGTGTACCCCGAGCTGTCGGACATCCAGGCGCGGTTCCCGAACCTCGATCCCTCGCTGGTGGGCAATGACCTGGCCTATCCGGCCATGCTCGTGTTCCTTCCGGCCGGGTTGCTGGGGCTGGTGGTCGCGTCGCTCGCCGCCGCGTACATGTCGACGATCAGCACACAGCTCAACTGGGGTTCGTCGTACGTGGTCAGCGATTTCTACCGGCGCTTCGTGAATCCGAAGGCGAGCGACCGGCGGCTGGTGGCGGTCGGGCGGCTGTCCACGGTCGGGCTGATGGTACTGGGCGCCTTCATCGCGCTTCAGCTCGACACGGCGGGACAGGGCTTCCAGATCCTGTTGCAGATCGGCGCGGGAACGGGGCTCATCTTCCTGCTGCGCTGGTTCTGGTACCGGGTGAACGTGTGGAGCGAACTGGCCGGCATGACCATCTCGTTCCTCGTCGCGATGTACTTCGCGTTCGTGCACGGCGCGCTGGGCCTCGAGCCGCTCACGTCGTGGGCGCAACTGGTGATTGGCGTGGCAATCACGACGGTGGGCTGGGTCGGAGTGACGCTGGTGACCCCCCCCGCGCGGTCCTCGACGCTGCAGCGCTTCTACGACAAGATCCGGCCGATGGGCAGGGGCTGGCAGCGCGTGGTCGACGTGGGCGACGGACCGCAGGACGCCGACTCGATCACCGCGGCCTTCCTGGCGTGGTTCCTGGGGTGCGTACTGGTTTACGCGGCGCTGTTCGGGACAGGGTATCTGTTGTACGGGCAGGTGGTGTCGGCGGTGGTCGCGCTGGCGATTTCGGCGGGGGCGGGGGTCTGGCTGTTCCGGCTGCTGCCGAGGCTGGGTTACTCGGATTGAGCAGGGGGGTTGGAGGAGGAGGAGGGCGGCCAGGGCGCGAGCGGGTGGAGGGTGCGCGCACACAGCCTACCGACGCACGCGGCGCGCCTGCGGAAGGACCGACCGGATCGCGCGGCTCGGCCGGCGCCCAATGGCAGGCGTTCGCCCCCGGCCGTGTCAACCTGATCGGCGAGCACACCGACTACAATGGCCTGCCGGTCTTCCCGATCGCGATTGACCGGGGCGTACACATCGAGTTCCGCGTGACGGACGACGGGGTGGTGCGGCTGCGCAGCCCCCTGGCGCGTTTCGACCCTTTTGCGTTTCAGCTGAAACGTCCCATCGAGGCGGCGGAGCAGGGAGACTGGTCGAACTACGTGCGGGCGGCGGCGCGGGGGTTGCTGGAGCATGGAGTGCGGCTGCGGCGCGGCATCGCAGGCACCGTGACCGGCGACGTGCCGATTGCGTCGGGGCTGTCGTCCTCGTCGGCGCTGGTGGTGGCTTCGGCGCTGGCGTTGCTGAAGGCGAACGGGGTGGCGGTGGGCGGCGCGCGACCGGCGGGCAGCCTGGCAGGCCAAGCCGCGCGGGCGGTGTCCCCCCTCGAACTCGCCGCGCTTATGGCGCGCGCCGAGCGCTTCGTGGGGCTCGAGGGCGGCGGGATGGACCAGGCCGCGTGCCTTCACGGTCGCGAGGGGCACGCGCTCCGGATCGAGTTCGAGCCGCTGCGGGTGACGCCGGTGGCCGTGCCGGAGGGGTGGCGGTGGGTAGTAGCGTCGTCGCTGGTGCGGGCCGAGAAGTCGGGGGGAGCGCGCGCGGCGTACAACGAGAGGGCGCGGCAGTGCCGGGAGGCGCTGGGGGTGATGGGGCGGTCGACCGTCGCGCCGCCCACCTACCGCGACCTGGCTGCCGTGGACGATCTCGGCGGGCTGTTGCGGCATGCCCGCCGCGCCCTCGCCCCCGTGCTGTTTCGCCGCTTCCGCCATGTCGTGACGGAGGGGCGCAGAGTGGCGCTGGCCGAGGTGGCCATGCGCGATGGTGACAGGCGCCGCTTCGGCGACCTCATGGTGCGGTCGCACGAGAGTCTCCGCGACGACTACGAGGTGAGCACCGGGGAGCTGGACGCGATCGTCCAGGTGGCGGTGGGGGCGGGGGCGGCGGGGGCGCGCCTGACCGGTGCCGGCTTCGGTGGCTGCGCCGTCGTGCTGTGCGACGACGCCACCGTCGGGCCGGTCATGGAAGCCCTCGCCGCGCGGTTCTACGCGCCGCGCCTGGGCAGGCCGCCGACCCGGGACATGATGTTTGCCGTGAAGGCGGGTGGGGGGGCGGGGGTGGAAGCTGGATGTCCATCCTCCACCTGACGCGCTACTGCAAGACGATCTCTCGTATCACGGCCTGGTCGATTCCCAACTCGCTGCGGGCTCGGAGCAGGACGAGTGTCCCCCAGGCATCCAGCACCTGCTCGTTCGGCGGCGTTTCGACCAGGAACGTTCCTGACCGGTCATCCCAAACTGTCCAGCGGGCTGCGTTGTCGCCCGGCATGACGTAGTGTCGGATCCAGAGTCGTCCGTCACCATCGAATAGCATGCGATCTATTGGAGGAGTGATGTCGTTGTACCGGTAATCGCGTTCCTTGAACTCGAGATCTTCTGTGGAACGCCCCAAGGCAGTCAGCCACTCCAATGAAGTCTCATGGCTCCGCCTGTCGCGCGCCCGAGCCTCGGCCTTCAGTATCTCCAAATGGCGGTCCGATACCCTCGCTCTCTCTCCAGGCATCGGAAGGGCGGTAACGATCGTTTCGTTTCGATCCATAACCCTGATTTCATCGGATTCCGTGTCGGCCACCGCCACCCGGTCACCCCCTATCGACACCAGGGTAACATGACGGAAGAGGACAGTGCTCGTCTCCGCGCCCTGAAACTCGACGATCGTCCGCCGCTGGCCCCCTTCACCGACCTCCACCAGATAGTCCGGCAGCCGCCCTTCGTCGTTGGAGCCTGCCATATGCGGCATGCCGTCTACAAACGCCAGGCGTCCATCGCTGAACAGACCGTACAGGCGGCCGATCGACACCGGATGGTCGAAATCAAGAGGCGAAATGTTGACGCGTCTGGTTCCCAGCAGCTCACCCGTGTCCGACATGGACGTCAATCGAAAATCGTTGTTCAGGTCCCAAACGTTGAGTTCGCCCTCGCCGCGGAACATTGCGAGCTCCAACCCCGTGCCCTCGAACTCGCCAGGTCCTTCACCGTGTCCGCCCGCAGTCCACAGCTCACCCGTCCGCGGGTTGATGAACAGGAAGTCGCGTCCGTCCAACAGCACGATGCGCTCGTCGTTCAGGAACATTCCGCGTGACAGGACTCCCAGTCGGGATACGGCCGGATTGCCGTGTTCGCCGGAATCGAATACCGGCGCCGAGGAAAGCTGCGCCAATGTGGGCGCCAGATCCTGAGAGGCATCGAGCCCGAGGATGTGGGTGGCGGCCGCCAACCCGCGCTCGCTGAAAAACAGGATCGTTGCTGCCGCCGCCAAAGCCACAATCCTCACCGCCGGTCCCCCTTCACCAGCCGGATAACCTGCGGGTGCTCCACATCGTTGGTGTCACGCTGCACCCCGAACACCTCATCGGCCCCCACGCGCATCAACTCGAACCGCGCCGGCGTCTCGACAGTCCCCAGCCACACACCCGACGAATCCCACACGTACCACTGCTGGACTTCGTCGCGCCGGGCAAGACCGAGGAATTCACCCGCCCAAACGTTTCCTTCGGTGTCCACGATCACGCGTTGGTAGGCCGGCCTTTCGTCGGGCCTCGGCAGGCTCTCCAGCAGGTCCTTGATGCGCGGCCTCGGATTCGGGCCAAGCCGCGTCTGCAACTCGCGGTCGACCTCCTCATCCGACACGGCCAGCGACACACCGAGAATCCTGGCGATCCGCCGGACTTCGCCCGTCTGCCCGTCGATCGTGGAGTATTCGAGTGCGTCGGCGGTGCCGACCACGACTGTCCCATCCCCGACGGGTACGGCTTGGGTATTCCGACTCATTAGCGGTATCACATCGGCTGTCGGTACCAGGAAGTGTTCATGCCCGGGGACATTCGCCACTGGATGGGCGGACATCCGGTCTTCGGAAAGCCGAAGCACGGTCGCCACCGCACGCTGCAAGCCGTCGGCATGTCCTTCTTCGAGCACGGTGTACCCCCCGTCCCACCCCCACACGACCTCCGAAGGCGCGGGGTGACGAAGTGGCCGGATTCCCTGCGGCATGCGGAAAGTCGAAATCAGCCCCGACTCGATGTCGAACTCGGCGCCCGTCCCATTGTTGTCGGCTCCCAGAAGCCTGCCGTCGCCCGTCGAAACAACCGTCCAGAGAAAGCGAAACTCTCCCGGCCCCTCACCCGACCCGCCGAACGCGCGCTGGAATCGGCCATCACGATCGAAGACCCGGATTTCCTGGGATATCCCGTCGGCGACGACGAGATGCTCCCCCGCGCGCAGCATGTCCCGCGCGCGAAAGAAGTTGTGCATGTCGCCGGACCCGGACTCGGCGAGATCCACAGCCGGCTCTTCCTCGAGCCGCCACGCCGCATCCGGTGGCCACGCGGGCGCGACCGACTCCACGATCGTCACGCCGAGGCTGTCGCGGGAGGCGCTCGTCGGGACCGGACCGGCTTCACAACCGGACAGGGCCGCAGCGGCCACTCCGAGGAAAGCGGCTCGGGCGATCGCGCCGGCGCGTCTCGCGGCCTGGCGCATTCTCACCTCGCGCCCGGCCTGCTCGGAACCTGCGGTCTGTCCGGCGCTCCCCTGCCCGGCCTGGGACCTTCGCCGCGCCGCCACAGGTCGCGCAGCCTCCGCACGATCTCCTGGAATTCGGGGTCGCTGCGCAGGGGGTCCCACATGGAGCTGTTCCTCAGCGCGACCAGCGCCGGATCGCGACTCTCGATGGCTGCATCGAGGTGTTCGAGAGCTCCGTCGCGGTCACCCAGCCCCATGGCGATGACCGCAATCTCCACATTCGATACCAGCGCGCCGCGCGCCAACCGGTCGGCAGTGTAGTCTTGCCGCCAGCGCCAGTAGCTCTGTGGATCGTCTTCGTCGAAGGTCTCGTGCAGCGCCTCGATCGAGGCCGCCGCCTGGGGCGTCTCGCCCTGCGTAGCCAGAATCCGCTGTTCGCGCACGCCGACCGCGCCGGCGTAATGGCCCTGCAGCAGGTGCGCCTCCTCAAGGCCCGACCAGGCCGGAATCATGTTCGGATCAGCCTCCACAATCGTCGTGAAAATGGCTGCGGCGCTGTCGTACTGGCCTTCCTGGAGCAGACGGTGGGCCCCCATGAGGGGAGACTCCCGCCCGAGTCGGCGTCCGAATCGGGTCGATTCCAGCAGGTAGCGCCGCCGGAGTGAATCCTGCGCGACCTCGGCGGTCTCTCCACCGGCTGCCATCGCCTCCCCGACCCGTGCCGTCATGCCTGCCAGCCCCGCACCCAGCTGATCGAACAGGACGACCCTCGCCGCCGCGACCTCGTCTTCGGCACCACCCAGCTGGGCTGCCCTCTGCACGTCCTCCTGAACCTGCGCCAGAACGTCCGCCGGCAACGAGTCGCGGTCCGGCGCCTGCATCAGGTGCACCCCCGCCCTCCACGCCAGGGGCAGGGCGAAGCCGGAATCAAGCGCCACCGAACGATCGAAATAACCCAGGGCCGCCTCGAGCGCCTCGGGCGTCCTCCGCTCCAGCTCCCGCTGCCCCTGAAGGAACGCGCGGTACGCCTCCGGATCGACCTCCGCAACCCTCTCCACCTCCTCGATCACCTCGTCGCCCAGCTCCCCCTGCACCGACTGCGCGATTTCGACCGCAATCTCGGTCTGCAGGCGCAGGATGTCCCTCAACTCGCGCTGGTAACTGCGCGAAAGCATGTGCGTATCGGTCGCCGCGTGCAGCAACTGCAACGATATCCGCACGCTGTCGCTCTCCGACGTCATGGCCACGGAGCCCGTGACGACCGCCTGCACCCCCAGCTCCGCCGCGATTTCGGGCAAGAGCATGTCCGAATCGGCGTAGCGCTCCGCCGACGTGCGCGACACCACCCGGAGGCTGGTCAGGAGGCTGAGTTGGGTGATGATCTCCTCGTGGAGTTGGCGAGCGAAGAGGTCGTCCCCTTCGGCGAGGTGCGCCAGGGGAAGCACCGCGACCGCCGTGATAGGCGCATCCGGATCCAGGCTGGCAAACCGCGCGGGTGCGTCGGACGCGGCGCCGACCCCGGCCTCGCCATCCCCCGCCACCGCGCTCCGCTGGAACCACAGCGCGCCCAGGCCGACCGAGACCGACGTGACGATCAGGAGTGCCAGACGCGGCACCAGAGTCACTCTCGCGCCGCCCTGCTCCTCGCGTGTTTTCGCGAGCCCGTCAGGGGTAAGGTCGTAGACCCAGGCGAAGGCCAGAACGATCGGCAGGCCCAGGAACGCCAGCACGACCACGGACTGCAACACCCAGTCGGGCGCGTTGAAGGCCGGGAACACGATTTCGCCGAGCTGAAGCACCACAAAGGCGGCCGCGACGTACACGCCGCCCGTCCGAACGACGCGCCGACGTCGCAATTCGCGCCAGAAGGTGCCCAGGCCCTGTCTTCGCTTCATCGCTTCACTGTTCCCCGTTTTTTATTGTCGTCCCAGTCTCATTATGTATACCACACTCCAATAGTGGGACCCCCGAGGGTCCGGTTCTGCTAGCTGAGCCGGGCAACCGGGGGGGAGAGTAGGCGAGCGATCACGATCAAGAAGCGGTCTGGTCGAACCCCTTTCCCCCCCAAATGAGTAGCATGCGAGAGGCTGCTTGGATAACTTGACAACCGGCCAGTCAGCAACTATTGGAAACCCGGTCACCGCATCCGCTCGTACGAGAGGTAGGCAGCATGGCCACCAACGACAGGCTGGAATGCGTGCTGGAGAATCTGTACAAGGCGGCGCTGGGGGATGTCGCGTGGGTCTCGACGGCCGCCTTGATCAACGACGCGCTCCAGACGACGGGCCATGGCGTAGTGGACGGGGATCCGCTACCCAGGCGCGAGCCGGAAGTCTACACGGCCCGCTTCTTCGTGGGTTCGGACCGTCGGCAGGACTTGGAGCAATTGTATTTTCACGACTACTTCCTGCGGGATGAAGCCATTCAACGGCTCTACGGCTGTCGTGACGGCGACTTGGTTTTCAAATCCGATCTCTACACGGAAAAAGAGAGGAAGGAGTCCGCCGCATACAATGAATTCCGACGTACCAACAAAATGGAAAACGGCCTCTTCCTGCCTCTAATCGGGGTGGACGGGTCCGCGATCGTCTGGACGTTCGGGAACTCCACTGAACGCGGAGGGTGGGGACACGATCAGGTCCAGGCCATCAAGCGTCTCGCGCCCCACATGCGCCAGTTCGTCCGCGTGCGGCGTGCGATGGCCGACGCCAATGCTTTGGGGGCGTCTTTGGCCGACATGCTTGAGAACCGGCATGCGGGCATTATTCAGCTTGACCGTCGCGGACGTATCCTGGAGGCCAACGATGGGGCCAGGAACCTCTTGCTGAAACGCGAAGGGCTCCGCGACGAGAAAGGCGTTCTGGTCGCAGAGGACCAGGCAGAGAACGCGGAGCTACAGCGCCTGCTGTCGGCGGCGCTGCCCTCTTTCGGTCTTCAGGGTGCCGGGGGCTCGATAAGGATATCTCGCAGGAAAGCTCGATTGCCGTTGGTCCTTGACATCCATCCAGTGCGGGGAATGGGCGGGGATCATCCTGCTTGGCAGGTCAGGGCGCTGGTACTGATCGTCGATCTGGAAGCAGGATTGCGGGTAAACGCTGACCTGGCCGGTGCGGTTCTGGGTTTGACACCGACGGAGACGCGTGTGGCCGTGGGGCTGACCACCGGCCAAAGTGTAGCTGGCGTTGCGGGCAAGCTGGGCTGCGCAGAGAGCACGGTCAAGACGCACCTCAAGAACATCTACCGCAAGCTGGAGATCAACAAGCAGACCGAACTCGTGCAGAGGGTCTTGTCGCTGCAAGCCCTACGAGGGTCATTCCGCTAACGGGAATCCCGCGCGGCAATCCAGGCCGGATTAGATCCGATTCCACCTCCCCCAAACAGGGGATACCGCTTAGCCTATCCGCTTCATAAACTCGCTTCGATTTGGTCCACGAAGCGAGGAGGTGCGAAATGGTGGCATGGCAAGCGGCGGACTGGCGAAGCTCGATGACATTCTGGAAGGTCTGGCATCGCACGCGAATCGAGGACGCGAGCGTTACCGTCCAAATGCGGTGGCAGTGGCGCATCGGGATAGCCGCACTGCTTCTGGCCGGTGCCTGCGGAGATGGAAACTCGCCAACCGATCTCCCCAAGGAGGGGCCCGATCTGATCGTCTCCACTCCTGAAGCTCCAGGCAGGGTGCCCCACGGACACAGTTTCTCTTTAGACGCTACTGTGCTCAACCGCGGTACCATGACAGCGGGCAGGACACAGGTACGCTTCCTGCACTCCGCCGACCAGACCATCACCCCCGACGACGCCGTGTTGGGCTCCGAGTTCACGGACACTATTGCAGTGGATGATCTGTATTACGCGAGAATCGGCGTGGAGCCTCCCTACGGGGAGATCGGGACGTTCTACTACGGGGTCTGCGTCGATCCGCTACCAGACGAGATCGACCCTGACAACAACTGCTCCAGTGCCGTTGGGGTCGAGATCTACCTGGCACCCCCGCGCGGCTCCGTTGTCGACAGGACCCATGAGTCCCTGACGAGCAGAATCGTAGGCTCGGGGCAAACGAGTTACCAGATCTATCGCAGCTACTCCGAGGGGGGGGACTACGAACTGGCGAGAGACCTTTCGGGCTCCGGCGATGTCACCAGGTACGTCGACGGGGGGTTGGAGCCCAATACGGTGTACTACTACAAGGCGATAGCCTGCAATGGTCCGGAGTGCTCGGAGGACTCAAACGAGTGGGGTGGCGTCACCGAAGTCATTGGGCCAGTTAACATCCCCGCGGTGCCCGACATCCGGGGAGAGAAGGTCAACATCCCGTTCGGTACCGACAAGGCACGTGTCCATTGGGACCCAGTGCCCTGGGCAACGTTCTACAGGGTCTACCAACACAACGACCTCGATGCCGAGGTGTCGGCGCCCGCCACGAGCTACTACGACAACGACCCCAACACCTTCTTTGGGGCGTACCAGACCACTAGGTACAGCGTGAAGGCCTGCAACAAGGCCGGGTGCTCCGATTTTTCCGACACGGTCGTCATTCACCTCTCCGCTGCTCGAGGGACTGGTGCTGGGCTGCGCGGAAAGCACGGTCAAGACGCACCTCAAGCGCGTCTACCGCAAGCTGGGGATTCGTAAGCAGACCGAACTCGTGCAAAGGGGTTCTGTCACTGGGAACCCTTCAATAGCGGTTCTTCCTTTGATCGGATCACCCGTTATTGCCGACCTGCACACTCGTGCCCCTTGGACATCGCCGGATGAATCGCCCCCGAATCGCCACGCAGCTCTGAGCCGCGTAGGGGGTCCACCCTCGCCGGGGGTCCCCCAAAAAGGGGATGCCGCCACGCGTAATCTCTCCACATCCTTCTTGGGACCGTGCTTTCAACCAGGGCTTCCAGATGCGAGAGGGGGGGATCCTTCATGGTGTCACTTCGCCCCCATGACTCCGACCAGAGTGGCAACTCCGCAGTGCGACTCAGGCTTCAGTATCTGCTGATCCTGTGGATGGCTGCTTGCGGCGGAGACGAAAGCGGTACCGAGCCCACCGACGACGACAACCAGGCCCCAACGGCCGTGGGGTCGATTCCGGCGCAGATGGTCACTGCCGGCGAAGTCGTCTCCCTTGACCTGACATCGTACTTCAGCGACCCCGACGGGGACGCGCTGACCTACTCGGCCACGACATCCGCCCCGGCGGTCGCGTCCCCGACGGTTTCCGGCAGTACACTGACGATCGCCGGGGTGTCCGGCGGTACGGCGACGGTAACCGTCACGGCCAGCGACCCGGGCGGCCTCACCGCTACACAAAACGTCTCCGTCACGGTGGAACGCCCCAACGCGGCACCGACAACCTCGGGCACGATCCCTGCCCAGGCTGTCGAGGTGGGTGGGGAAGTCTCCTTCAACCTTGCGGAATACTTCACCGACCCCGACGGGGATGCGCTGACCTTTGCGGCTTCCTCGTCCAATACCGACGTGGCTGCGGCGCAGATTGCGGGCACCCTGTTGACTATTGTCGGCGTAGCACCCGGCGATGCCACGGTGACTGCGACTGCCACCGATCCAGGCGACCTGTCTGCAGAACAGACGGTCATGGTGACCGTGGAAGAAGCGTCGATGGACCGGCAGATCCTCACGACCTTCTACATCGAAACCGAGGGGGCAAGCTGGGGCACCAACACGAACTGGCTGAGTGAAGGGGCACTAGGCGCCTGGTACGGCGTCACAACCGACGACGATGACCGGGTCACGCACCTCGAGCTCCCGGACAACCGTCTGAAAAACTCGATCTCGCGAGAACTCGGCGGACTGACGCAGCTAGTCCGGCTGGACCTGAACGACAATCGGGGTTTGGAGGGCATGATCCCGCGCCAACTTGGTGATCTCGAGAACCTGGAGTGGCTCGACCTCAGCGAGAGTCTCTTCTTCGCACGTGGCACGCTTCCCCCTGAGCTCGGAAAACTGAAGAAGCTGAAACATCTTGACCTCAGCGAGATCATTTTCTTTGGCAGTGAGGATCCGACGATCCCCGCAGAGTGGGGGGACATGGAGAGCCTTGAGAGGCTGGACTTGAGTCATGTCGGACTCCAAGACAAGCTGCCCCCCCAGCTCGGGAATCTCAAGAATCTGAAGTGGCTCGACATCAGCTACAACGTCTTCACCGGCTCGATTCCACGCGAGTTCATGAATCTCAAGCTGGAGAGATTCCACTGGGTGGCAACGCAGCAGCTCTGTGCTCCGGCCGACGACGAATTCCAGGCATGGCTCAACTCGATTCCCGACCAGAAGGGTCACGGAACCTGCGCCTCGGGTGGATAGGGTGACGAACATGGGCTCCAAGCCGGCGAGAAAGCGCCGACCTGCTGCAAAGCGGTGGAGAATGATCGACGCGGTGAGACTCGGCTCGCTCCTCCTGTGGCTGGGCTGGATGGCCGGTTGCGGCGGAGACAACGGTGGCACCGGACCATCGGAAGACAACCAGGCCCCGACTGCGGTAGGCTCGATCCCCGCGCAGACTCTGACGGCCGGGGAAGTCGTGACTCTCGATCTCGGCTCCTCCTTCAATGATCCGGATGGAGACGCGCTGACCTACTCGGCCACGACATCCAACCCGGCGGTAGCATCGCCGACGGTTTCGGGAAGCACCTTGACGATCGCGGGAGTCTCGGAGGGTTCGGCAGCGGTGACAGTCACCGCCGCTGATCCGGCGGGGCTCACGGCGACCCAGAACGTCCCCGTAACGGTGCAGCGCCCCAATGCAGCTCCAATGGCCGTTGGGATGGTATCTCCACAGGTCATCGAGGTCGGCGGGGAGGCCTCTCTCAACCTCGCGGACTACTTCAGCGATCCCGACGGGGACGCGCTGACCTATGTGGCGTCCTCGTCCAGTACCGCCGTGGCGACGACACAGGTCACGGGCAGCATCATGACCATCACGGGACGGACCGCCGGCAGCGCAACCGTGACGGCCACTGCCACCGACCCCTCCGGCCTCTCAGCCAGCCAGATGGTGATGGTGACGGTCGATGAACCATCAATGGACCGGGAGATCCTGCGCACACTCTTCATCAACACGAACGGCGGCGGATGGAGCAATAGTGGCGGCTGGCTGACCGAGGCGGCACTCGGCACCTGGTACGGCGTCAGGACCGACGAACTGGACCGTGTCGTCAGACTGGAACTCCCCGACAATCGCATGGAAAACTCGATTCCCCGGGAGCTCGGCGAACTGAAGCAGCTGGTTCGGCTGGACCTGAGCGAAAACGGCATGGAGGGAGTGATACCCCGCGAACTCGGTGATCTGGAGAATCTCGAATTCCTGGACCTCAGCAACAGCCTGTTCTTCGCGCGCGGGACGATCCCGACCGAACTCGGGAACCTGAAAAAGCTGAAATGGCTCGACCTCAGCGAGACCCTCTTCTTCGGGAGAGGAGGACCAGTTCCCAGTCAATTCGCAAACCTCGAGAGCCTTGAGAGGCTGGACCTGAGAAAGGCTGACCTGGAGGGCAAGCTCCCCGCACAGCTGGGCGATCTGACGAACCTCAAATGGCTGGACATCAGCGACAACTGGTTCGAGGGCGAGATCCCGCGCGAGTGGATGAAGCTCAAGCTGGACTACTTCCATTGGAAGCCGATCATCGACGACGTCACGCTCTGTGCGCCCGCCGATGACGAGTTCCAGAATTGGCTGAACTCGATTCCCGACCACGAGGGGGGCAAGACCTGCGGCGGATAGGGGGTCCCTGCGGTCGATCCGCAGCCGCTACCGCACCGATTCTGCTTAACCGGAAAGATGTCATGAACAAGCAACGGTGTTCCCAGCGATCCATCCCGCAATGGGTTTCGGCAGCGGCCGTCCTGCTGCTCGCGCTCGTCGCGGCGGCGGCGCCGGCGGTCGCTCAGGACCCTCAAGCCCCCGAGGGGGTCGGTTCCATTCCCGCCCAGACCATCTCAGCGGGCCAGTCGGCGTCTGTCGACTTGACTCCGTTCTTCAGCGACGCTGACGGAGATGCGCTGGCGTACGCGGCCACCATCTCGGATGGCGGGATAGCCGCGGTTTCCGTGTCGGGCAATATCCTGACGATAGCGGGCGTGTCCCCCGGCACGGCAGTCGTAACCGTCTTCGCAAGCGACCCCGGCGGCTTGTCGGCCACACAGCGCACTCAGGTCACGGTTGCCGCGCCCAATCGGGCACCGGAGCCGGTCGGGACGATACCTCGACAGACCCTTGCCCCGGGCCAGTGGGTCTCCATCAGCGTGTCCTCCTATTTTCGCGATCCGGACGGGGAGACTCTGAGCTTTTCGGCAACGACTTCCGACGCGGGCGTAGCCGGCGTCGAGGTTTCGGGCGACATCGTCACCATCACACAAGCAGGCACGGGCACGGCGATCGTAAACGCGGTAGCACGTGATCCCGGTGGTCTGTCGGTTCAGCAGAGCATAACGGTCGCAGCGGGTTCGGATGGCGTAGCGCCCGCCCCGGCACCCGAGCCAGAGCGGCCCGAGCCGGTCCAACCCGAGCGGGCGCCCCCCGAAGCACCACAGCCCCAGCGGGCGCAGCCCGGCGCACCCACAGTGGTCGAGGTGGGTGCCGGTGGGCAGACTGCGGTCGAAACCCGGCAACCCGACCCCTTCCCGCCACGGCTACTGGCGGGATTCGTGGAATCGACGGGGTATACGCTCGCCCAGGGTCGGGGTCACGCAAGCGTGGGCTACCTGGGCGCCAACCCGTTGGCACAAGCGGCAGAGCTGCGAGATTTTGTGCCAGGTGCAGGTCAGGCCTCCTACGGCGTAACCGACGATCTCACAGTCACCGCAGGCTCCGGCTTCTTCTACTACAACATCGGCGCAGGCGATTCCGACCTTTTTCCGTACTTCGCGCCAAAGTTCCGCGCATGGCATAACGATCAGGTCTCGGTTGCCGTCACAGGCTACCTGGGGCTCTGGCTTGCGGAGGAGACCATCACCTACTACGGAGGCTCCGTCGCAGGCTCGATGGCGGTGAACGACGCCCTCAGCGTGCATGCCTCCGGCGGAATGCTCGGGATTTCAGCAACAATCTTCGGTGAAACCCTAAACGAGCAGGTCGGCGTCGTGGCGGTCGGTGGTGACTTCCATGTCACGCCGGAATTGGGGCTGGCTGGTGAATTCCGGCGGGTCGGGATCGAGGATGGAACCAACATCGTCACCGGCGGCCTGCGGTTTCTTCAAGCGGCCTTTGCCGGCGAGCTGGGCCTCGCCTACTACCTGGAAGACGGGTCGGAGCTCCGCCCGATCGCCAGCCTGGCATACCGATTCTAGGAGACGAAGGGATTGTCATGAGCAAGTACAAACTTGTGTTCCTGTGCTGCATTGCAGGCGTGGCCGCCTGTGGCGACAGCACGACCGACCTGGAGGGGGAAGCGTGTGCGGTGGGACAGGAGTGGGGCCCAGGCGAGAGTTGCGTGGTCAGTGGAGGCTACCGCTTCGAGGTCCGCGACGAGGAACACGCGTGCTACACCAGAACTCTCGAAGACGGGATCGAATCGAGCTGCTCCAATCGTGACATCGAATCGGAGGGTTTCTCGGCCGCCAGGATCGACGACACCGTAGATTGGCGGATCAACGCGGTCCCCTAGGCCTGACTTGGCCCGCATATGACAAGTGCGGATGTCATTTTGTAAAGCACGCTTTACATGAGGTTGGGGGGGAGAAACCTGTGAGGGATGCCCAGTTGGCCTGCGCCAGGCTCCACGCCCGGCTTTAGGTTCCAATGGCACACCCCGGAGCACACGCCCCAAGACCCCCCAGGTGACCCGAAATGGAAGAATCCCTCCCTCTCAACTGGTTGCACCTCGGCATCGGACTTGGAGCCTTGGCGATCCTGGCGTTGGTCGCCGACTGGATGAAGTCGCGAGTCATCGCCAGGACCGTCGGACGGGTGGCTTCCGAGGCGCACATCTCGCTCGACGACGGCGTTCTCAACAGAAACGTGCTTCGCCGACTGGCCCCCATCGTACCCGCCTTGGTTGTGTACTACGGCATCGTCCCGGCTCTGGGCGTGACCCAAACGGAGGCGGAAGCAGGGACGGAAACCCAGGTTCTGATCGTCTTCTGGACGGCCGTCCGCCGCCTTGCCGCCGCCTACATCGCGTTGACCATTGCCCGAACGCTGGTCGCAGCCTTCGACGCCTTCAGCGCCATCTATTACCGGGCGTCCCCGGAGTCGATCGCCAAGCCGATCAAGAGCTACGCCCAAGTCTTCACCCTGGCCGTCTATACCGTGGCCGGCGTGGTTATGGTCGCCATTCTGCTTGGGCGTTCTCCCGTCGCCTTTTTGTCCGGCATCGGCGCGCTGACCGCCCTTCTGATGCTCGTTTTCCGAAACACGCTCGTTTCGCTGGCCGCAAGCATTCAGATCACCGCCAACGATATCCTCCGAATCGGCGATTGGGTTGAGATTCCGCACGCGAATGCCAACGGAACCGTGGTCGAAATCGACTTGCACATGACGAGGGTGCAGAATTGGGACAAGACGATCTCGACCATCCCGAATCACAAGCTGATCGGGGACTCGTTCAAGAACTGGCGCGGCATGTCGGAGGCGGGCGGACGGAGGATAAAACGGGCCATTCTGATCGATGTCAATTCGGTGCGCTTCCTGGAAGCGGAAGAGATCAACAGGCTCTCTGGACACCGGCGCCTGCGCGGTTACGCAAGAGATAAGTTGGACGAGGTGGCGGACTTCGATGCCGAGGCAGCAGAAGGGGAGGGACAGGGTGGGACACAGCTGCAGGAAGTCACCAACCTGGAGATGTTTCGAGCCTACGTTGAGGCATACCTGCGTGCGCACCCGAAGACTCACCACGAGATGACACTGATGGTACGTCAGCTCGCCCCCGGTCCTCACGGTGCACCGATCGAGATCTACTGCTTCTCGAACGACACGGAATGGCTCAGCTACGAGGCGTTCCAGTCGGAGATCTTCGACCATCTCTTCGCGATTCTCCCCGAATTCGGGCTGAGGGCGTTCCAGGAGCGATCGGGGAGCGACCTGCCACGCAGGAAGGAACCGCTTTCGGTGGCGGACGGGCAGACCCCGTAGGCGCTTCGCCAAGACAGCGCCACGTTGCCCGCCGTGCTTGTGCGAACCACTGTTCTCGCCTGGCGTCACGTTGCCAAGGAGGATCCCATGCGCCGCTCACAGTCCCGCTTCACCTCCCCGACCCTTCTCCTCGTCGCCGCGGCCACGCTCGCCCCGCCGGTGCAGCACCCCCTCGCCGCGCAGTCGAGTTCGCCCATCGATTCCAACACCCGCTGGACCCTCGCAGCGGTGGGCGACGTGATCATGAACCGACGGACGGCGCCGTTCGATCATCCGGGGGATCCGGGATTTCACGACCTGGCCAACATCATTCGCGGGGTCGATGCGGCCTTCATGAACCTCGAGCAGTCGGTCTTCCGCCTGCAGGAGTTCACCGGCTGGCCGGCGGCGGAGAACGGCGGCAACTACGAGGTCGGCTCGCCCGAGACGCTGCGGGATCTGGTCGATATGGGGTTCAACCTCTTCAACCGGGCCAACAATCACACCACGGACTACGGCGTCGAGGGGATGCGGCTGACGAACCGGCTGATGGACGAGTGGGGGCTCATCCATTCCGGGACCGGCGAGAACCTGGGGTGGGCCAGCCGTCCGGGGTATCTGGAGACGCCGAAGGGGCGGATCGCGCTGATCGGGATGGCGTCGACCTTCACGCCGATGTCGCGCGCGGGGAGGGCCGGGCCAACCGTGCAGGGGCGGCCGGGGCTGAATCCGCTGCGCCTGAGCACCCGCTACGAGGGGTCGGCGGAGACGATGGCGGCGCTGCGGGATGTGGCGCGCAGGCAGGGCGCGGACGTGTCGGATGACGAGGACGCGTCGGTGCGGGTCCTGGGCAGGACGGTGTACCCGGGCGACGAGGACCGCACCGTCGTGTCGCTGAACGACGCCGACCGCGAACGGGTCCTGCACGAGGTGCGCAACGCGACCGATCAGGCCGACTACGTGGTGGTCAACAGCCACTCGCACGAGCCGGGCAACGCGTCGCAGGTGCCCCCGCCGTGGATGGAGGAGTTCGCGCGCCAGGCGATCGACGCGGGCGCCAACACCTTCATCATCCACGGACCGCATCAGCTCCGCGCGGTCGAGATCTACAACGGCCGGCCGATCTTCTACTCGCTCGCCAACTTCATCTTCCAGAACGAGACGATCGACCCGATGCCGTCCGACCAGCGCGACCGCTACGGCATCCCGCTCGACCGGCTCGCCTCGGAGATCTACGACACCCGCTTTCGCGTGGACGAGGACGGCAATCCCACGACGGGCTTCCCGACCGGCGCCGAGTGGTACGAGAGCGTGGTCCCAGTCGCGACCTTCGAGGGCGACGAGGTGGTCGAGATCGTCTTCCACCCGATCGAGCTGAGCTGGAAGGCGCCGAGGGGCCGCCGTGGCACTCCGCGGATCGCGCCCGAGGAGCTGGGCCGCAACATCATCGAGCACCTGGCCGCGCTGTCGCGGCCGTATGGGACGGAGATCCGTTACGAGGATGGTGTGGGGGTGTGGCGGCGGTAGGGTCTGGGCCATGATCGCGGTCAGCAAGTAGAAGGCCGCGATGAGCCCGATCTCTCCCTGCGGCGACGTGAGGGTCACCAACCAACCCGCGAGCAACTCCGCGCAAGCCCTACGAGGGCCATTCCGCTAACGGGAATCCCGCGCGGCAATCCAGGCCGGATTAGATCCGATTCCACCTCCCCCAAAGAGGGGATACCGCTTAGCCTATCCGCTTCATAAACTCGCTTCGACTTGGTCTACGAAGCGAGGAGGTGCGAATTGTGCAAATCAATAGCTACGAATGGCAATAGAACCTCTCCCCTGGCGGCCGCCCTGTTCGCTGGCCTGGTATGGACCATCGGCTGCGGCGACGCTGCCACCGAGCCGCCGCCGTCGGAGGCTCCGCGGCCGACGACGGTGTCCGTGAGCCCGGCCACGGCTCAGCTGGACGCGCTCGGGGGGACCGTGCAGTTGACGGCCGAGGTCCGGGACCAGAACGGGCAAGTGATCGCCAACGTCGCCGTCGCCTGGACGAGCAGCGAACGCTCGGTGGCTGCGGTGGACGCCTCGGGACTGGTGACGGCGGCAGGCAACGGTACGGCGACGATCACCGCGATGGCAGGCTCCGTGTCGGGGAGCGCAGCCGTGACCGTGGCCCAGGAGGTGAGCGTGGTCGCCGTGTCGCCGGCAACGGCTACGATCGGCGCCCTGGGGAACACACTGCGTCTGTCCGCCGAGGCACTTGATCCGAACGGCAGTGTGGTAGCAGACGCCGTCTTCACCTGGACGAGCAGCGATCGTTCGGTGGCAGCGGTGGATGCCTCGGGACTGGTGACGGCGGTGGACAACGGGGCGGCGACGATCACCGTGACGGTGGGTTCCGTGTCGGGGAGCGCAGCCGTGACCGTGGCCCAGGAAGCTAGCTTGATCATGGTGGCGCCAGCGGAGGCGACGATCGCACCCGGCGACACGCTTCGGCTCGCGGCAGCGGCGTTCGACGCGCAAGGCAACACGGTAGCTGAGCCTGAAATCGTCTGGGCATCGAGCGACATGGCCGTGGCTGTGGTGGACGCTTCGGGGTTGGTGACCGCAGTCGCGGCTGGTGACGCCGAGATCACGGCCACGGCCGACGGCGTGTCCGGCGTAGCTGTTGTGACTGTGGCACGCGTGGTCAGCGAGGTCGTGGTGACATCGCCAAGGGACACCATCGCGCCCGGCGACACGGTGCGACTGGTTGCGGAGGCGTTCGACCAGAACGGTCAGGCGGTGCGGGGGGTGGTTTTCGGCTGGTCCTCGGACAACCCGTCGGTCGCGACCGTGGATGCGTCGGGATTGGTGCTGGGCGTAGCAGAAGGAAGGGTCAGAATCACCGCGACGACGGGAGATGTTCGGGGATCCACCGAGATCAGAGTGTCTCACCCCGACCGGGCTGTGCTGGAGCTGTTCTACCACTCTACGAATGGTCCGGATTGGCGCTATGATGGCGATTGGCTGACCGATGAGCCCCTTTGGGCGTGGTACGGAGTCGAGGTAGGCCCTGACGGATCCGTTACGGGGCTGAAGCTCGACTCCAACTTGCTCAGCGGCCGTATTCCACCTGAGTTGGGCAAACTTGCAGGCCTGACGCGTCTGTTGCTTGATGGCAACGAGATCGCCGGCCCCATCCCACGCGAACTTGGCGATCTCACCGGCTTGACACAGCTGGCGCTTCGGAGAAACGAATTCACTGGGCCGATCCCACGCCAACTTGGCAAGCTCTCGAACCTGGAGGAGCTGAGGCTGGATCGGAACAATCTATCGGGACCGATCCCCATTGAGATTACCAACCTGACCAACCTGACCGGGTTGGACCTCGGCTTCAACGACCTCATCGGCCAGGTCCGCCCGGAGTTGGCCAATCTCGCGAGGCTCACCTTCCTGGGCCTGGCCGCCAACGATCTCACGGGCACGATCCCGGCCGAACTCGGAAGGCTCTCGGAACTGACGAGTCTGGCACTGTACAGCAATGCCCTCTCCGGATCGATCCCGCCCGAGCTCGGCAACCTTTCGGCACTGACGAGTCTGAGCCTTGGGACCAATGCTCTCACCGGGTCGATCCCGCCCGAGCTGGGCGATCTGTCGAACCTGCGGGAGTTGGATCTCTACAACAACGAACTCACCGGGTCGATCCCGCCTGAACTTGGTAGCTTGCCAAACCTGACGGAACTGATCCTGGTCGACAACATGCTCACCGGTCGGATCCCGTCGGAACTCGGCAACCTGTCCAGCCTGACGCGGCTGCAGCTTTTCAACAACGAGCTCAACGGTCCGATTCCACCTGAAATCGGCAGAATGTCCAACCTGCAGCAACTGTGGCTCCAGTACAACGACCTCACCGGATCGATTCCGTCTGAGCTGGGCGGCCTCTCCATCCTCAAGCAGCTCAACCTCAGCCACAACTCGCTTTCCGGCATGCTGCCCACCGAACTCGGTGACCTTGGCGCGCTGGTTGAGCTCGACCTTGAGAACAATCGTGCGCTTTCCGGCCCGTTGCCGCTGTCGCTGACCCGCCTCCTCTCGCTAACCGATTTCGACTATTCGGACACCAGGCTGTGCGTTCCGGCCAACGCGGCGTTGCGGCAATGGCTGGACGGCCTCGACTCGCACAAGGGCACGGGGGTCCAATGCCAGTGATGCGGTATCGCGTGTTGGTTGTAGCGATGGCACTTTGCGTGCTGCCTTGCTCGTCGCTCGCCCAAACCGCCGGTGATCCCCTGCGTATCGGTGACCTCCTACGCGTCCGGAGCGAAGGGGAAACGGCCATCGGCGTGGTCACCGTCGTAGGTGAACGCGGTTTCGATCTCGACCAGGGCAGATCGATCCGTAGTTTCGCATATGATGACATCCAGTTCATCGAGCGTAGCGACGGCATGCGTCGCCAATGGAGGAAGGGCGCTCTTTACGGCGGTCTGGCAGGTGTAGTGCTGGGAGCGGTCATTGGCTACCGCGAGACAGTGTGTGACGGCAATTTCTTTGAGCAGCTTTTTGAGCCGGACGAAGTAACCTGCGAGAGCGGCAATCTCAGCGCTACCGTGGGTAGCGGCCTTGGAATGGGGAGCTCACTCGGTGCCGTCGGAGCGGGCGTTGGTTGGCTCATCGAGAGGGAGGCGTGGGTGAACATCACTATGCCGCAGCGCGGTAGCACGCTAAGCCCCATCTTCGGGTATTCCACGAGGAACGGACGTCCGGCGATGGTACTCGGGATCCGGATCGGCCCATCCGGCGTCTTTCCCCGGTATCGCCCGCGCCTTTCGCCGATCCGCAATCCCGAGATCCTCTTCAGCCGCGGAACCCCGAGCGGGTAGTGTGCGGCGTCCGCAGGTGTGGAGGATGAGCTTCGGCCTGGGCCGCGCGGCCCGGCCTACGGCACCCCCGGCGGAGGCACCCGGCGCTGCGTCGCCTGCTCGAAAGCGTAGGCGAGTTCGATCAGGCGGGGTTCGCTGCAATTGGCTCCCGTGAAGCCCACGCCGAAGGGCGCGGGACGGGCGTCGAACCCCTCCGGGAACGGCTGCGCGGGCTCGTTGGGCACGAAGCCGAAGGGCACCACGATGATCGGGGTGCCGGAGCGGGCGGCGAGCCCGGCGCCGCGGCTGCCGGGGGTGAGGATCGCGTCGAGATCGTGCTCGGCAAGCACGGCGTCGATCCCGCGCGTCCGGCTCAGCAACTCGTCCCTGGCCATGTCGGCTTCGTTGCGCGCCCAGTCGGCCTCGACGTCCATCTCGTCGGAGATGTCGAAGCGGGCCTGACCGTACTTCATGGCGCCCGCGCGCGTGTGCTCGAGGTTCCACTCGCGCAGTTCGGTGAGGGTGTGGACCGGGGCGCCGGGGCCCAGCGTCGCGAGCCACGCGTTGAAGTCCCGCTTCGCGCCGTACTTGAAGTTCACCGAGCAGTCCTCGTCGGCGCCCTTCGCCTGATGGCCGCCGGCGCAGAATCCCCACGTCGCGAAGTTGGCGTCGGGGTCGGTGGTGGCGTAGCTGGGCACGTCCGCCGGGTCGACCACCACCGCGCCCTGGGCTTCGAGGATTGCGATGGCCTCTTCCATCAGCGCGCGCTGTGCCGCGTTGAGGCCGCCGCGGGTGCGGTCCTCGCCGTCGAGCCGGATCGGGTCGTAGTAGAACGCGCGCGGGATGCCGATGCGGGCGCCGCGGAGCCCGTCCGGATTCAGGAAGGGCCGATAGTCGCGCCCGGGCGGCGGCTGGCAGATGTCCGTCGCGGGATCGTTCGGGTCGGGCGCGGCGCTCTCCATGCCGCCAAGCAGGATGGCGGCGTCGGCCACGGTGCGCGCCATCGGCCCGGCCATGTCGTGGTCGAGGGTGACCGGCGCGATGCCCCAGCGGCTGATCCGTCCCAGCGTCGGGCGGATCCCCACCAGCATGTTGGCGTTCGAGGGGCTGATCACCGAGCCGCCGGTGTCGGTCCCGACGTTCGCGGCCCAGAAGCTCGCCGCGGTGCCGATGCCGGAGCTCGACCCGCCGGTGCTGAGCACGGGCCGCCCGTCGAAGGTGGCCGGGCGCGGGTCGCGGCGCGGGTCGTACGGGTTGTAGGCGAAGCCGGTCAGCGCGTTGTAGTTCCCGGGCATGGGGTTCGGCGGCCCCGCCATCCAGTTCGCGAACTCCGTGAGGCCCGCCTTCGCGATGATGATCGCGCCCGCCTCGCGCAGGTTGGTGGACAGCGTGGCCTCGTAGGCCGGCACGAAGCCGTCGAAGGCGAGCGCCCCCGCGGTGGTGGGGAGGTGGGTGGTGTGGATGTTGTCCTTGAGCGCGACGGGGATGCCGTGAAGGGGTCCCCGCACATTCCCGCTCGCCCGTTCCGCATCGAGCGCATCGGCTTCGGCAAGCGCGTTTTCATTGATGGAGATGGCGGCGTTCAGTCGCCCCTCGTAGAGCGCGATACGCAACAGGTACGCGGTGACGAGCTGCCGCGAGGTGAGTTCGCCGCGCTCCATCGCGGCCTGGAGGTCGGGGATCGTGGCTTCCGCCACCGGGAAGGGGCGAGGCTCGGCGGCGGGACCGGCGCAGGCGGCGAGGGTCAGCGCGAGGGCGAGCGCGTGGGCCAGCGGCACCACTGGCCCGAGGCCCACCGGCGAGAACGGTACCACCGAGGCGTGCGCCCGCCCGCTCCTGGACCAACGCGCAAAGTAACGCAGACATGACATCATGTAATGTCCTCTTTACATCGCATCCTCTGCGGACGCGTCAGGCGGCGTGCCACGCGTCCAGCACTGCCCGCTCCTTCTCCCTGCTCATCCCGAAGCGGCGCTGCTCCCACTCCGCCGCGGGGCGCGTCCTGTGCCAGTCGAGGGTATCGCGCGTCGTCATCGCCAGCGGACGGAAGGTCAGCCCCGCGGCCACCGCCGCGCTCACATCGACGTACATCAGTTCGTCGCCCGGCACCCACGAGGGCAGATCGCCCCACGCCGTGACGTCGTTCGCCTCCAGGAAGTCCGACGGCACCCAGGTGAATCTCACGGGACGGGTCGTCACGGAGCGAATTCCGTACAGCATCTCCGCCATCGAGAGCCGGCTCTCGGGACCCGTGGCGTTGAAGTCCCCCATGATCCCTTCCTCGGCCATGCGCACCGTCCATTCGGTGAGGTCGCGCTGATCGATGATCTGGGTCGAGTGGTCGGGGTTGCCCGGCGCCAGCACCTCTCCCCCCTGCGAGATCCGCACGGGCCAGTAGGTGAACCGGTCGGTGGGATCGGTCGGTCCGACAATGAGTCCCGGACGGATCACCGTCGTGCGGCCCGGGAACGCCGCGTGCGAGATGTCCTCGCTCAGTCGCTTCATCAGCCCGTAGTGTGCGTCGTCGCCGTCCTGCCAGCCATCGGGCGGCTCGAAGCGCGGGTAGTCCTCCGGAACGGCGGGCTCCCACAGCACGTTGTCCTTCTTGGAGAAGTCCATGTCCTCGATCGCGTAGGCCGAGATCGACGAGATGAAGATGTACTGCTCCGCCGCGTCCTTGAGCAGTTCGGTGCTCAGCTGCGCCCAGCGATAGTTCTGGCAGTTGTTGTCGAAAACGACGTCCCAGGTGCGTCCCTCCAGCGCGGACAGGTCGCCGTTGCGGTCCCCGACGAGGCGCTCGACACCGTCCGGCAGGTCCGCGTCGGCGCGGCCCCTTGTGAAGATCGTGACCTCGTGGCCGCGCTCCACGGCGTACCGGACCGTGTGCGGCCCGATGAACCCGGTGCCGCCCAGAATCAGGAACCGCTTCGGCGCGGGGGACCGGTCGGCATCGGGGGCGCAGCCGGCGCCCAGAACAAGTCCGGCGCCCGCCACCCCGGCGGTCAGGAGGAAGTCGCGCCGGTTGGGGGTCGCAGCGTGCGGGTCGGTCGCTCGTCGGGGGTCCATTCTCTCGTCTCCTTCGCCTGGTGCGGGGCTGCTCGGTTCGATGACCGTAACGCTCCCGTGGCGCTTCGGCCATGGCTGACGGCAGCCCGCGAGAGCCCGTCGGCTTGCCGCCAGGTCCCGTGCGCGCACATTGTAGTATGGGAGTTGCGGCCCGCCCGAGGCGCTGGAACCGTCGGCTCCAACATGACCGCTCTTGCAGGAGGATCTGCCCATGCGAACCCGCCCTGTCCGCTCGCACCGTCCGTCGACTCCCGTGGCTGCCGCAGCGCCCATCGTCACGCGCGCCGCCCTGGCGCTCGCCATCCTCGCCCTGGTGGCCGCCGCTCCCGCCGCGGCCCAACAGTACGCGGCCAACAACGGAGGTACCCACGAGGCCGAGGTGACGTTCAGCAAGGACGTCGCCCCCATTCTCCAGGCCAACTGCGAGATCTGCCACCGGCCGGCGTCCGTGGGCCCGATGTCGCTCATGACGTACCAGGAGGTCCGCCGCTATGCATCGCGTGCGCGAGATCTCGTGTCGAAGCGCCTCATGCCTCCCTACCACCTCGACACCGGGGTCGGAATCCAGGACATCAAGGATGACTGGCGGCTGAGCGACGAGGAGATCGAGACCGTCGTGGCGTGGGTGGACGCCGGGGCGCCGGAGGGGAATCCGGCCGACCTGCCGCCGCCGATCGAGTGGCCGAACGAGCAGAAGTGGCAGCTCGAGGACATCCTCGGCCCGCCTGACCACGTGATCAAGTCGAAGCCGTTCGACGTGTCCGCCGAGGGTGGCGACACCTGGTGGCGGCCGCGCGTGCCGACAGGGCTGGACGAGGACAAGTGGGTGATGGCGGCCGAGACGCGTCCCTCCTTCCCGGCCGGCCGCCAGGTCGTCCATCACGCGATCCCGCGTCTGCTGAGGCTCAACGACGAAGGCGAGTACCGGCGCATCCAGAGCCTGTCCGAGTATGCCATGGGCAAGGTCGGCGAGATCGTGCCCCGCGACGCGGGCCGGCTCCTGAAGGCCAGCGACATGATCGAGTGGGACGCCCACTACTATCCCATGGGATACGACGTGCCCGGCGACCAGTTGGAGCTCGGGATCTGGTTCCACGAGGAGGGCTACGAGCCGGAGTTCAACCAGGACCTGCGCCTCTACCCGCTCCGGGGCGATATCGCGCTGCGGCCCGGCGGGACCGCGATGACCCAGGGCTTCCACCGCTGGGACCACCCGGTGCGCCTCGACAGCTTCCAGCCGCATGGCCACGTGCACCTGCACGCAATGTCCATGCAGGCGGTATATCCCGACGGCAATGTCGAGCTGCTGAGCATGGTCACCGACTTCGACGCCCGCTGGCACCACAGCTACATCTACGAGGACGACGTCGCGCCGCTCCTCCCGACGGGTACGGTGCTCGTCCTCACCGGGTGGTACGACAACACCGCCGAGAACGAACTCACACCGGACCCCGAGATCTGGTACGCGCGCGGCGCGCGGACGATGGATGAGATGTCGCACGCGTGGATCGCCGTCACCCACCTGACCGAGGAAGGCTACCAGAAGGTGGTCGAGGAGCGCGAAAGCAGGCTCGCGACCGACGACAGCGGCGGCAACGGCGGCAACGGCAACTGATGCGCAGCACGCAGGTGGCGCGGACTCTTGTCGCGGCACTGATCCTGATCGCGGTCCAGGTGGCCGCGACCGGTCCCCTGCACGCGCAGGAACGGCGCCTGCCGCTCGCGCCCATCAAGCCCAGCGGCGAGGAGGTGGCGCCCTTCTTCGAAGGCTGGTACCGCAACGACGACGGCACCTTCACGCTCTCGTTCGGCTTCTTCAACCTGAACCGCGAGCAGATTCTCGACATTCCGATCGGCCCCGACAACTTCATCGAGCCGGCCGAGTTCGACGGGATGCAGCCCACCCACTTCCCCGTGCGTCCACGCCGGGACCGGGGCGTCTTCCACGTCACGGTGCCCGCCTCCTACGGTGACGGGGAGCAGGCCGTGGTGTGGACGATCACGGCAAATGGGTTGACGAACGCGACGCCCGGGCGCGTGGGAATCACCGCGCTGCAGCTCGACTACGGGCCGCGGGCCATGGGATCGGTGCCGCCGGTCGTGCGTTTCAGTCCCGACGGGCCGGAAGGCCAGCACATCCAGGGCGTTTGGGGCGAGGCGCTCACCGCCAAGGTGGGCGAGGCGCTCACGCTGACGCTTTGGACGGAAGAGGTCTCGGTTCGCGCGCCCGACGACATGGTCAACCAGGTCGTCGACGTGGGGCTGAGCTGGTTCAAGCATCAGGGGCCCGCCGGCGAGATCGCCGTCGATCCCAGGCGCGTGGTGGTGGAGGGCGGCACCGGCGAGGCCACCGCGAGCGTCGTGTTCAGCGAGCCGGGCGAGTACGTGCTGCGCGCGCGCATCGACAACTGGGACGCGAACGACAGCACCGGCGGCGACCAGTGCTGCTGGACCAACGCATACGTGCGGGTCACGGTCACGCCCTGACGTGGCGGTCGCCCCCGACATGCGCGCAGCCCCCTGACATGCCGGTCATCGAGGCCAACGAGCTCACAAAGCGCTACGGAACGCGGCGCGGCAAATCCGTCCTTGCGGTGGACCGGGTGTCCTTCGCCGTTGAACAGGGCCAGGTCTTCGGCTTCCTGGGACCCAACGGGAGCGGCAAAACCACCACGATCGGCATGCTCGTGGGGATCATCAACCCGACCGGCGGGAGCTTCCGTCTCTTCGGAGCGTCTGGGCCCCGGGATCTCGTCGCCGCACGGGCGCGGGTCGGCGCCACGCTGGAGACGCCGAACTTCTATCCGTACCTGAGCGGCCGCGACAACCTGCGCATTGCCGCCACGATCAAGGGAGTCGGGCGCACGCGGATCGAGGAGTGCCTGGAGCTGGTAGGACTGGCCGAACGCGCCAGGCATCGGTTCAAGACCTATTCGCTGGGGATGAAGCAGCGGCTCGCCCTGGCCGCCACCATGCTGAACGACCCCGAACTCATCGTCCTGGACGAGCCCGCCAACGGTCTCGATCCGCAGGGCATGAAGGAGATCCGCGAGATCATCCGCATCCTCGCCGGCCGGGGCAAGACGATCTTCCTGTCCAGCCACCTGTTGTGGGAGGTGGAACGCACCTGCACCCATGTGTCGATCGTGAGGAAGGGAAGAATCGTCGCGACGGGCACGGTCGCCGAGGTCGTGAGCGGGGCCACGGCGGCGTTCCTCAAGGCGGAAGACCTGGACGCGCTCGCAGCCGCGCTGGAGGAATACCCGGGGGCGTCAGCTGTGCGTCGGTCCGACGGCGGCGTCATCGCGACCCTCGAGTCCGACGACCTCGCGAGCGTGAACCGCTACCTCGCCGGGCTCGGAATCCACGTGTCGCACCTTGCGCCGCACCGCCAGAGCCTGGAAGACGCGTTCATGGATCTCACCGAGGGTGATTTCGATTCCATGACGGATATCGCATCGTGAGCGCGGACGCGAGGACGGCACCCGGACCCGAGAGCGCCGCGCCGCGCCCCGGGATCCTGAGGGTTCTGTTCCGGATCGAGGCGCTCAAGGCGATCAGGCGTCCGGCCTTCCTGGTCACGACGGGGATCTTCGCCGCGTTCAACGTGATGGTCGCGATCAACGCCGTGCGGATGGCGGCCCGGAGACCGAATGTCAACTTCGCGCTTCCGGACAGCTGGCCGGAAATACTCCTGCCTCCGGCGAACATCGGGCCGTTCTTCCTCGGCGTGACGATGATCCTGCTCTTCGCCCCCGAGTTTTCCTGGCGAACCGCCCGCCAGAACGTCATCGACGGTCTCAGCAAGCAGCGCTTCTACACCGCGAAGATCATCGTGCTCGCGTCCCTTTTGGGGCTCTTCCTGCTCCTCCCCATCGTTATCGGGAGCGTCGCCACTCTGTTCAGTCCCAGCGAGAGCGGTTCGCCGCTCGTGGGGCCCGAGGACTTCAACTACATGATCGCCTGCGGGCTGGGGTTGCTGCTGTGGGGTAGCGGCGCGTTCATGCTGTCGGCTCTGTTCCGGTCGTCGGGGCCGGCGATGGGGATCATGTTCGTGTACCTGCTTGTCGAGCAGATGCTGTCCCAGCTTGCGCGTCAAGATTGCTAACTGTTGTGCTCTGTGTGGGTTACGGGAATGACCGGTCGGATTCCCGGCGTTCGGTTCCCGCCG
>LXNI01000360.1_pt1 | contig 54727 bp, 53 predicted proteins | sample 809091 | NCBI WGS metagenome assembly LXNI01 (sample SAMN04870527, study PRJNA318959) | sponge metagenome | biome: 01000161; feature: marine sponge reef; material: water | host: Sarcotragus foetidus | place: Greece: Milos, Mediterranean Sea | collected 2013-05-29 | depth 5-7 m
TGCGAAGTGCTGTCTCCTTCCACCCGCGCACTCGACCGGGGAGCCAAGCAAAGAATCTACGCCCGCGAGGGTGTTAGCCACCTCTGGCTTGTCGATCCCGACGCGCAAACGCTCGAAGCCTTCGAGTTGCGCGAAGAACGCTGGGTTCTGCTCAAAAGACTTGCCGGCGACGTGCCCGTATCCCTGCCGCCTTTCGATGCGATCAGCTTTCCCCTCGGAGACCTTTGGCCCCGTTCAGCGGTTCAGAGTGGTTCGGTTGCGGGATCGTAGAGCGAAAGTCCCATCGTTTCCTCGGTGACCACCGGCTTTCGGGCCAGTTCGTCGGGGTCCTGCTGCATCAGGCGCTCGCCACCGAAAAGGGACGCCTGGTGAATAACGTTCACACGCTCGCGGCGGGCGTTCTCATAGCGTCGCAGGGCCTCGTCGGCGTCTTCGAACTCGATCAGCGCGCGGCACAGGATCACCGCGTCCTCAATTGCGGTGGCCGCTCCCTGGCCCAACCAGGGCAGCATGGGGTGGGCGGCGTCGCCGAGCACGGTAGCCCGCTCCCTCACCCAGCGTGGCAAAGGCTGACGTGAAAAAAGCCCCCACTTGTGGCACTGCTCGCCGGAAAAAGCGCGCAGAACGACGCGCGCATCATCGTGAAAGTCGGCAAAGACATCGCGCACGGCGCTTATGTAACCCGTCTGCGACCAGCCTTCGGCGGTCCAGCCATCGACCCGCGAAAAAGCCACGAAATTCTGCAGTGCTCCCCGGCGCACGGGATAGCGAACGAACATGCGTCCCGGCGCCACGAAGACCATGGAGCCGGGGCGTGACTGCTCGACGCCCAGTTCGTCGCGGGTTACCAGTCCCCGCCAGGCCACGAAGCCGGAGAATTCCGGTTCCGGTTCGGAAAAGACCTCGCGGCGTACGGTGGACTTGAGTCCGTCGGCGCCCACCAGCAAATCGGCGCCCGTCTGCGAACCGTCGGCAAAACCCAGCACATATGTGCCCGCCGCATCATCCGAAACGGCCGTCAATTCCTTGTCCAGCACCAGGGCATCCGGCTGCAGCGAGGCCAGCCCGTCGCGCAGAAGATCATGCAGGTCGGCGCGATGGGCCTGCAGGTACGGCGCGCCCAATTGCTCGCGGGTCCTTTTGCGGATGAAGTTCACCAGCACCCTGCCGTTTGCGTAGTGGCGCGTGACCTGGGTCGGCGGCTCGTCGGCCAACGCCTCCAGGCGCTCGCCCAGGCCCAGGTATCGAAGCCCCTTTACGGCGTTCGGCGAAAGCGAAACCCCCGCGCCGATCTCACTGAGCTGCGGCGCCTGCTCATACACGCGCAGGTTCTTGCCGGCCCGAGCCAAACCCAGCGCAAGCGCCAGCCCGCCGATTCCGGCGCCGACTATCGCAATCTCGTCCGCGGCAGGCAACTAGATGCCGAGGGCGCCGGGGTTGATCAGCCCCTTGGGGTCGACCTGCCGCTTTACGGTCCGCAAAAGCTCCAGGGCGCCGGGATCCCGGTCCCTCGCATACGGGTACGCGCGGCCGATCTGCAGATGCGCAGCGCCGTGGCGGTACATCAGCTCGATCAGATCCACGCGCATCCGCTCCACCAGCTCACGGCCCTCGGGGTTCGCCTGGCCCTCGCTGACAACTCCCTGCACCTCATCGGGGAGGTAGCGGCGATGGAAGGCCAGCCACTCGTCGTCCCAGTAAATCACGACCTCCCACAGAAACGCGGCCTTGCCGCTGACGCTGTACACCACGTATGCGTCCACGTGCTTCTCTTCGCACTCCTCGCGCATGTCCTCCAGGTATTTCAGATACTCCTCGTGCAGGCCCACGGCGCGCGAAAACGGCACGATCGCGTGCAGCGGCAGCAGCCGGCGCCCGGAGTGCCCCACGATCATCGGGTCCGGAAACGGCACCGAGCGCGCATACTCGGCCATCGTATTGGCCACTTCCACGCCCCGGCCGCCAATCGCCCTGCGTATCCGCCGAAGAATCATGCGCAGTTCGCCCGCATCCGCTCCCTCGGCGAGGAAGTGCACCAGGTATTTCGCGGTGTTCAGAAACCGGCGCCCACCCAGCGCCACCCGCAGCCCCGTGCGCAGGGCCTGGACCGGTCCGGAAGCACCGCGCATGATGGCCAGAAGCTTGCCGGCATCCTGTTTCAACGCCGCGCGCCCCGCGGCCAGGCGCATCAGCGCCGTTTCCGCGCCGAACACCTCCGTTACCAGGCCGAAGCGGGAGACGGCCTCGATCGCCCCGACCAGTTCCGAAAACTCGTCAAAGGCAAAACTCAAGCCTTCGCCGGCGCCCGGCCGGGGCTCCAGCCGCAGCGTCACGGCCGTCTTGACGCCAAGTGCGCCCGCGTCTGCGCAAAAAAGCCCGGTCAGGTCCGGGCCGTATTCGCGCAGAAAGGCGCTGTGCTCCGGCTGACCACCGGTACCGGTTACGAGCAGGGTTCCGTCGGACTGCACTACTTCAAGTCCCAGCGCGGCGTTTACCGAGGGCCCGTGGCGCCCGGAACCGAACGTAACCGCCCCCTGAGCCATGGCGCCGCCCACGGTGGCCAGGCGGCCGGACATCGGCCCCCAGAAGACCGACCGCAGGCCGTGTTCCGAAAGCGCCTCATCCACGGCGGCCCAGGTGCAGCCGGCCTCCACCGTGGCGTACAGGTCACGCGCATTGATCTCGCGAACCGCGGTCAGACGCGACGTGTCCAGAATGATCGACTGCTTGCGGTCGGGAAGATAGGCGTCCGTGTACGACATGCCGCCGCCGCGCACGAAAGTCGCCGTGTTGTGGCGCATGCACGCCTTGAGGACCGCCTGCACTTCGCTCGTGGAGCCGGGGCTTACGACAGCCAGCGGCATTTCGCCGCTACGGTAAACGTCCTGCGAGGCGACTTCCCTCGCCTCGGTGGACGTTGTGGTGTGGTCCGGCCCGACCGCTTCGATCAGCGCTTCGATCAGCGCCGCGATTTCGGCGGCCGGACCATTGCCGCCCATGGTTCAGAGGGGTTTTACGGCGAACGTGTTGTAAAGAAACGAGTCCGAGGCACCTTTTTCGACATCCTCAAAGCCGGCTTTCGCGAGAAGTCCGGTGAAATCGGCTGCACCGAACGCCGGTGAAAATGGCTCGCAGTTGTATTGCGCGTCATACGCGGCCCACATCCGGTTCGGCGGGGGAAGGCGGTCGGCATTGGGCGCGTCGATCACCGTAAAGGTTCCGCCTGGGCGCAGCACCCGAAGCGCTTCGCGAACGATCGGCTCGAAAGTGTGCTTCGGAACTTCATGAAAAAGGATGTAGGCGAATACCGTGTCGAACGTCCCATCGGGAAACTCCAGGTCCTCCGCCAGGCCCTGGTGGAAGTGCACATCCACGTTCATGTCGGTCGCGCGCATGTGCGCATAGCGCAGCATGGGCAGCGCCACGTCCAGGCCGCGGACTTCGGCATCGGGATGCCGCTCCTTGAGAGCCGTGGTGCACTGCCCGATCGAGCAGCCCAGATCGAGGACCCGGCGCACTTGCCCGTCGGCCGGCAGCTTCATGACGTCCGCGCAGGAATCGTGGATCTCGTCGAAGTCGTTGTCGCCCTGGTAGAAGACCCTGGTGCCGTGATAGAAGACATAGCCCGCCAGTTTGTCGCCGCAATAGCCGCCGGGCTGCAGGTGAATGTCCTGGCAGGCGGACTCCGGCGCCACGAAATCCGGATCGTAGTGCAGGCGGCCCGGATTGCGCTCTTCCGCCTCCGTCAGCTGCCCCTCCCAGTACTCGCGGTCTGCGGCGTAGGAATCCTGCAGCTTTTGCCAGGCCAACTGCTGCTGGCTGCGCATGAGCCGCTTCCATCCCTGCACCGCCGGGATCTGATCGACTTGAGGCGCGAGCTGGGCAAATTCATCTCGCGTGATGGCCGGCGGCAAACCGGCCGCCGCGGCAATGCTGCTGACCTCCCCGGCAATCCGGGGGAACCACGACCGAATCGCGAAGTTGCGAACCTCGGTCATGTATTCCATGTGGCTGGCGTCCTCCCTTCTCGGAGGCTCGGGGTGCTTGCCTGCATTTCGCTGTTCCATATTGGTTTTCCTGATCGGTTGAGCGGACCGGGAGCCCGCAGATTATGTTGCCGCAGTCCCTGATTCGGACTGCATGGTGCGGAGCGGATCCAGCAGGCGGTTCACCAGGGCCGACAGTTCCTGCTTCCTCTCCTCGGTATCCGCCTCCGAGTGGTTCTCGATTTCTTCCGGCGCCACGATCCCTTTTGAATGAAGCAAACTCTCCAGGGCCCTGCGCCGATCCCGCTCGATCCACAACTCCCCACCAAGCACAATGACCGCCTCAAACAGGCGATCCATCAGCGGATGGGGAAGAAAGTGCGGCTCCTCGCCCGGGCCCGGCAAGCCGATGCTTTCCACCTGCGCCCGGGACAGTTCATCGTGTTTGGTATTCATGCTTCGCCTCCCCGGCCTTGCCCGTGCATGTTCCGTCAGCCCGCCTTTTGCGCTTCCATCGCGCGCTTGAACGCTTCGTATTCGTTGATGTCGGTGCGCCGCTCACGGCTCCAGCTGGTGGCGAAGCCGGTAGGGAAATCGGCATCGCCGTCCCGATTACCTTCCTGCGACCAAAGGACCGGGAAAAGCGGTCCCCCCGGCGGCTCCCCTTCGATCATTTCATCGAAGCTGACGCCGGCCAGGTTTACGCAGTCCGGTCTCGGGTGCCAGCGGATATCGTCCCCGAAGACCCGTATCGACAGTGCGATCCGCCAGTCGTCCGCATTATTGCCGTGCGAATAATGCAGCGTCCATGGATGCACAATCAGGATGTCGCCGGGGTCCATCGCCCATTTCAGGAAGCGGTTGGCGGGATCGGCGCGGAGTTTGTCCTCATCCGGATGCGGCTCCCGGCCGGCCGGCCTCTGCATCTGCCGGGCGTTGGGCGAGAACAGCCAGTAGCGCACGTCCTGGCTCTGCGAACCCGCGATGCACTCCAGCGAATTCTCTTCGGCGATCGGCGTCAGCGGCACCCATATCGAGGGCACCATCTTGCCGACCGTGGGCCAGCCCATCCGGTCGCAGTGCCATATGGTTTTCTTGCTGGAGCGCGGAGGCTTGACGAAGAACTCGTCAAAGAAAAAGCGCACCATGCCCGACCTCATCACCCGGGCGGCCGCCTCGGCCACCGGCGACTCGAACACGAACTTCCGGAATTCCGGCACCTTGCGCGACATGTAGCGGCCCGGGTAGGTGGGCAAGAGGCCGAAATCCTCGTTGTCTATGGCAATCCGCCTGGCGGCCGGAATCAGCGAATCAATCCAGCACCGCCCCACTATGCTCCGCAGGCAAACGACGCCATCGCGCTCGTAGGTCTCCATTTCGTCGGTGGTAATGGGGCGGCACGGTTCGGGCAATGTGGTCATGGTCAGTCAGGCCGTCGCAGCGGTTATCCGGCAAATGTACACGAGACCTGTCCCAAACCGCCAATAGAAAACGCGTTGCCCTGCCATAAATGCGATGAATGGCGACTTTACGGTGTCAGCCGCGCTGCATAGAATCAGCAATCCTTGTCAGGAGGGGCATCGCCATAGAAACGTCAACCCACACGAGCGAGCGGCTGAACCGGCCGCAGGCTCATTTCATCAACGGCGAACGGGTGGCCAGCGGGCCATTGCGCACCGTACTGGACCCGGGGACCGGGAACACAATCTCTCAATTGCACCTTGGCGGACAGGATGAAGTCGACGCCGCGGTAGCGGCCGCACGCGCGGCGCTGCCGGCCTGGTCCGCGCTGGCGCCGGACGAGCGCGCCAGGCTAATGCTCAGGTTCGCGGAGCTGATGGAAGGCAACGCGGAGCAGATTACCGAACTTTCGGTCCTGGACGGCGGATTGCCGCGCATGATCGCGGAAGGCGCTTCACCGTTTGCATCCCTTTTTCTGCGCTATTACGCGGGATGGACCAGCAAGATCACCGGCAAGACCATGCCGTCCGCGGCCCTGGGCAAATCGCCCAGGGACCTGCTCGCCTACACGCTAAGGGAACCGATCGGCGTGGTGGGCGCGATTACGCCCTGGAATTACCCGTTCGGAATGGAAATGCTCAAGATCGCCCCGGTACTGGCGTCCGGCTGCACGCTGGTGCTGAAACCCGCCGAAGACGCTCCCATGGCGGGCTTGCTGATGGCCGAGCTGGCCCACGAGGCCGGTTTTCCCGACGGCGTGTTCAACGTCGTCAACGGGCTGGGTGAAGAAGCCGGCGCCGCGCTGTCCGCGCACGATGATGTCGACAAGATAGCCTTCACCGGTTCGACCGAGGTCGGGCGAATCATCGTCAAGGCCGCCGCGGGCAACCTGAAAAAGGTCTCGCTGGAACTGGGAGGAAAGTCCCCGGTGTTTGTCTTCCCGGATGCGGACCTGGCGTCCGCCGTCCCCGGAGTGGCCATGGCCGGTTTTCTGCTGTCGGGCCAGAACTGCGTTTGCGGCAGCCGCCTGTTCGTCCATGAGAAGATCGCCGACGACCTGGCGGCGGGAATCGCCGCGTTCGCAGGCAACATGCAGATCGGTCCGGGCACGGACCCGGCCAACATGATCGGACCGTTGATTTCCGAACGTCAGTGCGAGCGGGTCGAGGGAATGATCGCCCGCGCCGAGAAGGAAGGCGCGCGGCGGGTCTCCGGCGGCAATCGCGTGGACCGCGACGGCTGGTTCATCGAGCCGACGCTGTTCGCGGACTGCGGGCCGGACATGCAGATTGTCCGCGAGGAGGTCTTCGGACCGGTCATTTCCATGCAGACTTTTTCCGACGACGAGGATTTCGAGTCGCTGGCGGCCCGCGGCAATGACACGACCTACGGGCTGTCGGGCAGCGTCTGGACGCGGGACCTGGAGACCGCAATGCGCATGACCCGGCTGATCGATGCCGGCCAGGTGGGGGTCAACTGCCATGCGGCCATGGATCCGACGATGCCGTTCGGGGGCAACAAGCAGTCGGGCTGGGGACGCGAATTCGGCGAGGCGGCGCTGGACCTCTACACGAAGACCAAGGCGGTAACGCTGTCCTGGTCGTAGAGCGGCCCGGGAGAAAGGGCGTCCCTCCCTCCATCGCTTCGTTCCTGGATTCTTGTAGCCTGGCGCTTCGATCTCGCCGTTCTACGCCACCCTGTTGCGGGAGGCGCCATCCATGGCTAGGTTTCGCCATCCCTGGCTTCAACGCTCCCGCAACAGGGTGGCATAGAACGGCTTGGATTTCGTGTCCCCGAGCATTAGCAGGAGTAGGTCCATGTCACTGATTTCCGTTGGGGCGGCGGAGCTCTTCGTCGAGGAGCAAGGCGAGGGAGAGGTCTTGCTGCTGGTGGCGGGCCTGGGCGGATCGGGGACGTTCTGGCGCAAGCAGGCGACCTGTTTTTCGCAGCGCTACCGGGTCATCACCTACGATCATCGCGGCGTGGGACGCAGCCCCGAGGCGTCGCTGCACAGCAGCGTCGGCGAGATGGCGGACGATGCGCTGGCGCTGATGGACGCGCTTGGTATCGATGCGGCGCACCTGGTCGGTCATTCCACCGGCGGGGCGATCGGGCAGCACCTGGCGCTGCGGGCGCCGGACCGGATCCGGTCGCTGGTTCTCAGTTCAAGCTGGGCCGGGCCTACGCCGCTGTTCGTCGAACTGTTCCAGCTCCGGCGGAAAATCCTGCTGGACGCCGGCGCCGAAAGTTACCTGTTCTCGGGGACCCTGCTGGTCACACCGGCCTGGGCGATCGAGGACTCGTACCCGGGGAGAGAGAAGATCGTCACGGAGCGTCTCAAGGTGTTTCCGGGGGTCGAGGCGGAACTGGGGCGGCTGAATGCCGTCATGACGCACGACCTCAGAGAGGAAATCCACGGAATCCGCGTCCCGACCGGCGTCATTTCGGCAAGAGACGACGTCCTCACGCCCCCCGGCATGGCGCGGGAACTTGCCGAGCGGATTCCAGGTGCGCGCCGGGTGTTGCTGCCGGAAGGCGGGCACTTCTGCACGGTTACCGTGGCGGACCAGTACAACAGCGAACTGTCCCGCCTTCTGCGAGCGATCAACTCCTGAAAGAGCTGGCTAGGCTGAGGCTTCGGCCAGCTGCGCGCGCAGCGGCCGCCAGCCGGCCAATGTAAACAGGCTTCCGACGGCCAGGAGCAGCGGCACCGCGATCATCAGCGACCATCCCACGGCGGCTTCATCGGCAAAAACGCGGTCGGTGAACTGCGCGACCAGCCAGGGGCCGCCGGCCTGGCCCAGAATGTTCGCAACCAGCAGGTAAATCGCCACGAGCTGGGAGCGGAACTGCGGCGGCGAGACCATCGGCAGCGCCGCCACGCCGCCGCCGAAGGGCATGGCGCCAAACAGCACCGCCGGCGCCAGGCATGCGACCGCAACCATCGGATCGGACGCAAGAGGTATCGCAACGGCAAATGGCATTGCCAGCAGCGCACCGAAGGTGGAAGTCTTGAGATTGGCGTCGCGATGGCCTCGGGCCTGCAGGGCGTCCGTCAGCCAGCCGCCGCCGACCACGCCTATCGTGGCGCAGACCAGAAAAACGAATCCCTGGGCGTAGCCGATGTCTCCCGCCGACCAGCCATGGGTGCGAATGAAAAACGCCGGGATCCAGGCCCCCAGTGCAAACTGCGCCGCGGCCAGGAACGAAATACCCACATAAATCGACAGGAACAGGCGGCGGTTGTTGCCGATATATCGCATGGCCTCCAAAAAGCCGCGCCGGTATGCGTGTGAGCTTTGCAGGCTGGCAGGCGCCTTGCGTCTGGGCGGCTCCCGCACCGACAGGAAAAACCACACGGCGGCCGGAATGCCCGGCAAGGCGCCGAGGATGAACACGGCCTGCCACAGGTGCAACGGCCCCAAGAACGGCAGTGAAATTCCGTCGGCGGCCTGCAATGCGTTGACGATGTATCCGCCCACCATCAGCGCTATGCCCGAACCGAAGAAACTCGACGCGGTAAAGACGCTGATCGGCCGGGCCAGTCGCCTGGGCTTGAACAAGTCGGCCAGCAGGGAGAATCCCGCGGGCGTGAGCACCGCCTCGCCGACGCCCACCATCATCCGGGCGAAGAATAGCTGGGCATAGGTCTGCGCCAGACCGCAACAGATCGCGGCAACCGTCCAGGCGCAGATCCCGGCGGTAATCAGCAGGCGCCGGTTGGCGCTGTCCGCGATTCGCCCCAGGGGGATTGCAACCAGCGCGTAGAAGACCGCAAAGGCAAAACCCTGCAGGAGGCTGATCTGCGTGTCGCTGACCAGCAGGTCGGCCTTGATGTCCTCCACCAGCAGGTTGATGATCTGCCGGTCGATGAAAGCCACGACGCCGCACACGCACAGCACGAAGACCACGTACCAGCCGTAGCCTTCACCGGAAAGGCCGCCCTGGCGCACCCTCGTGGAGTTTCCACCTGTTTCGGCGCCGCGGCGCCCGTCAGGGCCGGCATTCATTCGGCGCGAATCCCGGCGCTTGTGAGCTTCGCTTCGACTTCTCCCAGGATCGTCGGGTCGTCGATCGTGGCGGGAAACGCATACTCAAGGCCGTCGGCGATTTTCGCCAGCACGCCGCGCAGGACCTTGCCGGAGCGCGTCTTGGGCAATCGATCCACCACCAGTGCCTTGCGGAAGGCGGCCACCGGGCCGATGTGCTCGCGGATCAGGGCGATGCACTCCTTTACGACCGCATCCTCTTCCCGCCAGATCCCGGACTTCAGACACAGAAATCCCAGCGGCGCCTGCCCTTTCAGGGCGTCGGCAATACCGGTGACCGCACACTCGGCCACGTCCGGGTGCATGGCGAGCACTTCCTCCAGCGCGCCCGTCGAAAGACGATGCCCGGCCACGTTGATGACATCGTCTGTCCGGGTCATGACGTAGAGATAGCCCTCGGCGTCCATGTAGCCGGCATCTCCGGTCGTATAACAGCCGTTGAAGTCGCTCAGGTAGGTTTCTCGGAACCGTTCGTCGGCCTGCCAGAGCGTCGGCAGGGCCCCGGGCGGCAAGGGAAGCCGGCACACGATGGCGCCGGTCTCGCCCGCCGGAACTTCGGCGCCCGAATTATCGACCACCCGCACGTCCCAGCCCGGCAGCGCCTTGCCGGCCGAGCCCGCCCGCACGGGGAACAGGCCTTCGCCCAGCAGGTTCCCGGCAACCGCCCAGCCGGTCTCGGTCTGCCACCAGTGGTCGATTACCGGCACGCCGAGCACCTTCCCCGACCACTCCAGCGTATCCGGGTCGCATCGTTCGCCGGCCAGGAACAGCGCCCGAAGGCCGCTCAGGTCGTGCTGCCCGGCGTGGGCCAACTCGGGATCGTCCCTCTTGATCGCGCGAATCGCAGTCGGCGCGGTAAACAGCGCATTGACGCCATGCTGGCTGACGACCCGCCAGAAGGCGCCCGCGTCCGGCGTACCCACCGGCTTTCCTTCGTACAGCACGGAAGTGGCGCCGGCCAGCAGCGGCGCATAGACGATGTACGAATGTCCGACCACCCAGCCGATATCGGAGGCCGCCCAGAACACGTCGCCGGCCGATATGCCGTACAGCGCCTTCATCGACCAGTGCAGCGCCACGGCGTGCCCGCCATTGTCGCGCACGATGCCCTTGGGCTGTCCGGTCGTGCCGGACGTATAAAGGATGTAGAGAGGGTCGGTCGCCTTCACCGGGACGCAATCGGCAGGCTCGGCAGCTTGCACGAAGTCCGTCCATTCCACGTCGCCATCGGCTTTCAGTTCCGCTGCGAGCTCCGGACGCTGCAGGAGGACGACAAGCTCCGGGCGATGCGCGGTCTGATTCAGTGCATTTTCCAGCAGAGGTTTGTACTCGACAACGCGATTGGGTTCCAGGCCGCAACTGGCCGTGAGGATCAGCTTCGGGCGGGCCTGCGTTATCCGGGTCGCCAGTTCGCGTGCGGCAAAGCCACCGAAGACCACCGAGTGAATCACTCCAAGCCGGGCGCAGGCCAGCATGGCCATGACCGCCTCGGGAATCATGGGCATGTAGATCAGCGCCCGGTCGCCACGCGAAAGGCCGGCCGCCTGAATCGCCCCGGCCAGCTGCGCCACCTGATCGCGAAGCTCTGCATAGGTAAAGCGGCGGATGGCGCCGGTCATGGCGCTGTCGTAAACCAGCGCCGTACGGTCCGCCGCACTGGAATCCGCGTGCCGGTCCAGCGCGTTGTAGCAGGTATTCAGCTCCGCACCCGGGAACCACCGCCCCGATGGCGAGCCGCGGTCGAGGACCCTGTCCCATCGTCTTGTCCAGTCAATGCCTTCCGCCGCGTCGCCCCAGAAGACCTCCCGGCCCTCCAGCCAACGATTTCGAACGCTGTCGTAGGACATATGCGTGTGCGCTCCCAGGCTCCTGATCCCGCCAGCCTCTCCGGCCGGCAGGCCGGGGGCATATTATGCTGCGCCCGGCGCCGCATATACTCGCCGTTGATGAATCCTCCTGCGCGACTACTCGCCCTTTCCCTCTGCGCAAGCCTCTTTCTTCTTGCGGGCCGGCCGCCTGCAGCTCTGTCGCAGAACCTTGCGGCTGCTGACAGTCCGGCCTACGACAAGGCGGACGAGGCCTTGTACCGACAGCGGTTCGAGAGGCTGGCCGATCCCGCCTCCGGCATGGGGCTGCCTTTCTATGACACTCTGCAGGACGTGCCGGGGGCGAACCAGCCGCAAGCGCTGGTGATGGCCAAGATGCCGAGGGTATCTCCCGATGCCCTGGAAGAAGCGATGGAGTACGCGGCAAGGACAAACTCGACCGCGTTGCTGATCTGGCAGGACGGGCTGATCCAGGCGGCCCGGTATTTCGGCGACACCACGGCCGGGACACCGCTCGTGTCCCGTTCGCTGGCCAAGCCGCTGTCGGTCATCGCGGTGGGACGTGCGATTCAGGAGGGCCATATTGCGTCTGTGGACGAGTCCGCCGCGAATTACTTCCACGAATGGCGGGGCACGTCGAAGGCCGCAATCCGGGTCCGGCACTTTCTGGACATGCGCTCGGGACTGCTCCGCCAGGCGCCGGGCACCGGGACCGACGACGTTCTCAACCGCGTGTACCTGCATCCCCGGCACGACGAAATCCTCATCAACGAATACCCTCTTGTGCGTGAGCCGGGCAGCCGCTACGACTACGCCAACGCCAATTCGGAGCTGGCGGCGCCCCTCATCGAACGGGCGACCGGCGAGCAGTACGAGGACTGGGTCGCCGAGGAAGTGCTCAAGCCGCTGGGCGCGGCAGGCGGTCAGGTGTGGATGAACCGCGAGGGCGGGACCGCGCACGCAGGCTGCTGCTGGATGCTGCCGGCGGAAACCTGGCTCAGGCTGGCGGTCCTGTTGATCGACGACGGCATGGCAGGCGGGCGGCGCCTGCTCCCGGAGGGTTTTGTGCGGGAAATGAGCACCGCAACGCCGCAGAACCCGCACGCGGGCATGGGCGTCTACGTGGCGGGCGACTACATCAGGGGCCGCGGAGCGGCAAATCCCGAATTACCGGTAGGCAGGACCCTTCACGGCGAACCGTACCTGGCTCACGACCTGTTCCTCTTCGACGGCAACTCCAACCAGGTGATCTACATCGTCCCTTCGGCGCGCCTGGTCGTTGCGCGACTGGGCAACCGGCCTCCCGCCGAAACTGAATGGGACAACGCCTACCTGATCAATACGCTGCTGCGCGGACTCGACGACGAGATCCGGGCCGGCCTGCGCCCGCAACCGCTTCCCGCGCAGGACTGACTCAGAGCCTGGGGCGCCCCATGGAACTGAGCAGGCTCCACTGCCCGTTCTCATAGACCCACACGTGGATGTTCTCAAATCGCTGGTCGACCGCCTCGCCAGTGGGCATGCGGGTCCGGTGCGTGCTGAAAAAACTGATCGCGGTGTTGCCGGAAAAGCTGATGCCGTCAAGCTCCAGCGTCAGCTCCTCCTGGTCAAGGCCGCGCATCTGCTCCACGCCGGAGCGTAGCTGATCGATCCCCGAGGGCGTGGTCCAGCCCGGCGGCCAGCCCAGGTACTGTTCCGAGGCGGTGTCCACGTAGAACTGCATATCGCCTTCGCTGCGCCCGGCAAAGATGGCCTGCTCCTTTGCCCAGATATCCTCCTTCGCCATTTCCGGGTCGTAGCCCGGCGAGGCGGAACGACCCAGCGCACCGAACAATTTCCACTCGCCCTCTTCCCGCACCCAGTTGTGCGCGATATGGAACCGCTGATTCACCTCTTCGCCCGTGGGCAGGCGGGTCCGGTGCGTGGTGTAGTAGATGACCGCCGCGTCGCCGGAAACGGCGATGCCGCCGAATTCCAGCGTGAGTTCCTCGTGAACCTGCCCTTCTACCCGGGACACACCCGCCCGCAGCCGATCCAGCCCCTCGGGGGCATCCCAGCCCGGCGGCCAGCCCACGTATTGCTCCGAGGCGTTATCGATATAGAACTGGGGATCAGCCCGCCTGCGGGCGGCGTAGACCGCCTGCTCCTTGCCCCAGATCGCCTCTTTCGCGGCCTCCTTTGCCGCCTCGGCATCAGCCGGCGGCGTTTCACCCGCGCAAGAGCCGAGCGCCAGGGCGAAGGCCAGAGCCGTGAGTCGTGTGCTCAGTATGTGCGTGTTCATGTCATTTCTCCGAATCGGCGGGCCGTTTGGCGGGCGGCACGAACCGCATCCATTCCATCAGCTCCTCGACGCCCTCGGGACGCGGGAAGGCGTCGGGCATCGGTTCTCCGCGGCGGCGCTTTCTGCCGATACCGCGAAACCAGTGCTCCAGGCCGGGCGGCAGAAAGACCCAGAACAACTCCATGTCCTCATCACCGGTGTTCTCGACGATATGGCGCGCGTACCGGCCGAAAAGCACGGTCGAACCCACCGTGAGCGGGTACTCATTCCCCTCGATTTCGACCCGGCCGCTGCCCTTGTGGATGAAAATCAGTTCGTGGTTGCGCCGATGGCCGTGTTCACGAATGTGACAGCCCGGAGGAAGCAGTTGCGTACCCGAAGTAAAGCCGTCATAGGGCGTATTCTCGGGTGTCAGCTTGAGGTCGACGTAGCCGCGAGAGGGAAGCGGCTGCCAAAGGGATTCGCCCTCGCCAGGGCCGACTACCGCCCACCAGGGCTCGTTGTGCCGGTCGTTCATTAATCACCCTCCTTTGCAAAGCGGGACGCTCATAATACTTCCGGCTTTCAAGCCGGGGGCGAGGGCAAATGGCAGGGGGAAGCAGGAACCCGGCGGACGCAATCCCTGGCCTATTGCACCTTGGTTCGTCCCAGCGCACCGAGCAGCCGCCACTCGCCCTCTTCCCGTACCCACACATGGGCGATATCGAACCGCTGATCCACGCTTTCGCCCGTGGGCATGCGGGTGCGGTGCGTGCTGTAGTAGATGACCGCGGCGTTGCCGGAAAACGTGATGTCGCCGAACTCCATGACGAGTTCCTCCTGATCCACTCCGCGCATCTGCTCCATGCCCGCCCGCAACTGGTCGATACCCGATGGAGTGGGCCAGCCCGGCGGCCATCCCATGTAATGCTCGGAGGCATTGTCCACGTAGTACTGCAGATCCCCTTCGCCGCGCGCAGCATAAATGGCCTGTTCCTTCTCCCAGATCTCATCCCGGGCTGTCTGCCTGTCGTACCCGGTGTTCTCCGAACCCTGTTCGATGCAGGCGGTGACAAGCATTGCAATCGCGACGCTTGCCGCGCAAATTCGCACTAGTCTCATAACCGGCTATTCCCCTCATTCCTCCGGAACCCGTCATTCTGCCCGAATAGTGACATGTGACAGAATGGCGCAGCGGCACTGATTTGGGGATCTCAAATGAAAGGTACTATTGCCCGGCACTTCTTCCCGTTCATGATCATGGGTTTGACCCTGGCGACTCCGGTGCTTTCTCAAGAAAATCAGACAGTCCTCGTGGTGGGAGCCTCGGGTGGAACAGGCCGTTTCATCATTGGCCAACTGGAAGAACAGGGATACGAGGTGGTGCCGACCAGCCGTAATCCCGCACGGGCTGCAGCGACGGTGGGGGGCAGCTTCAACTGGCGGCGTATGGACCTGACGTCCAGGGAAAGCGTGGATGCCGCGGTCAGAGACGTCGACTTCGTGATTACCGCCCACGGCGCAACGGAAGCGCAAGGGCGGAACGATCCGGAACAGGTGGACTGGATCGGCACCCGTTATCTCATCGATGTAGCGAAGAGCATCGGCGTAAAGCACTACGTGATGATTTCGGCGGCGAGCGCGGGAAACCCGGATTCTCCGCTCAACGAGAGGTTCGGCAATGTTCTGATATGGAAGGGGCGTGCCGAAGATCACCTCCGCAACTCCGGTCTGCGCTACACGATCGTTCGCGGCCCGGGCCTGCGTGACAATCCAGGCGGGCAAAAGCCCATTGTTCTTGAACAGGGCGGATCAAGCCGCCGCTTGCTGGAACGCGAAGACCTGGCAACGGTCACGGTCGCGACACTGAACAACGAGGCCGCCATGGGCAAGACCTTCGTCGCCCGTAACGCCGACGGCGGCGCAAGCACCGATCTCCAGGAGCAACTGCAAGGCCTGCTGCCGGACTGATAAGGCAGCGCGGTTGTTACGGGCACAAAGACCACACGGGATGGAGTTGCGAGGGCTATAGTTGCCGGGCGCCTTCCAGTCGCGCCAATGCCTTGTCGAACGTGCCTAACGGGACATGCCCGGCTTTTCGCGCCGCCTCTACGATGAGGCAATCGGAAAAGTCGGCAGCGCTCTCCCGCTTGAACGCTGCTTGTGCACGCCGGACGGCATCTTCATCCTGAAGCGTTATCCGTTCGTGTTCCAAAAGCATGCCGACGACGGTGGCGATCCGGCTGCGTCCCAGTCCGTAAACGGACTCCAACACCCACGCAGTTTCCACCAGCACCAGTAGCGAAACCCACGCCCCGGGCGCTACGAATTCTTCGGCGGCGGCAACTTGTCCCGGGTCGTCTCTTACAATCAGCCGAACGAGAACATTCGTATCAACGGCGCGCATGTTTGCGCTGGATTTGCGAGCGAATTCCGGCATCCATGCCGGCAGTATCAACGGGATCGGGCGGCGCGGGGAAAACAGCGTCGTGGATGTCCCTTGAAGAGTACTTCGAGGCCTTCCGAACTACGATCTCCGCGTCTTTCTCGCGCCATTCGATTCTGGAACCGGGAGCCAGTCCCAACTTCTGGCGCACGAGAGCAGGCACGGACACTTGTCCCTGGGACGTAATCTTGGATTCAACGGGTTCCATCTCTTTACACCTCCGCTTCGGATACCGATTATCTTACCATTACCCCGGTAAGGAACCCCAATTCACGCTCACCCTGATGTGCAACACTGAAAGAAACCAGCCGCTACCAGGAATTCAAGCGGGCCGCCGCGACGGGCCTCTGTGGCGGCTGTTGCCGTGGCGGCTTGACGGCGTATCTACATCGGATACACTACAGGCGGTCATTTGCGGAGCACTAATATGCAGGTTCGCACCGAAATCAAGAAATGGGGTAACAGTCTGGCCTTGAGGGTTTCGGGACTAATGGCGACAGTGCCTAATTTCAGCGCCGGCGACCCGGTGACCGTGGACGTGAGCGAGCGCGGACTGGTAGTCAAACCCGTGAACCGGCGCAGAGAGACACTCATTTACACCGAGAGCGAGTTGCTCGCCGGCCTGACTCCTGAAACGGCACACGCTGATGCACTGGCTCGTCTCACGGATCTTGAATTCGGCGATTAGCGAGCTGTGGGGTGACCGACGAACCGTACGTACCGGACCGGCGGGATGTAGTCTGGCTGGATTTTGAACCGGCAAAAGGACGGGAAATAGGGAAATACCGTCCGGCCCTTGTTCTCAGCAGCAAGGACTACAATCAACAAACCGGTCTACTGATCTGCTGCCCAATCAGCACCAGCATCCGAGGCGGCGCTACGGAGGTCGCCTTGCCGGGACTGGAGCAACCATCCGTCGTCGTAGCCAGCCTGGTGCAGACTCTTTCGTGGAGGGATCGGAAGGTCAGGAAGATATTGCGCGCCTCAATAAACACGTACCGCGAAGTCGTGCTTCGGCTGTTACCCCTTATCGGAGCGTTGGAAGTTCTACAAAGTGCCTGACCGCTACGTCCAACCGGATCAGCATAATCCCGGCGAGTCCAGGTGTGGCTGCAGAGCGTCCCGCAGTTGAATCAGGTTGGCGGCCAAGCGACTGGCCCCATGAAGCGGGACAAACTGCAGGTAGTGTACACTTGGAAGTGTTCACTATAGGATTCTCCCCATGGAAATGACAGCCAAGGCCTTGAGAAACCGCATCGGGGAAGCGCTGGCCTGCGCGGAACGTGGCGATGCGGTCACCATTACCTATCGCGGCAAACCCAGGGCGCGGCTCGTGGGAATCCAGCAGCGTCACGAAAGAGCCCCCAACGACCTGGAACTTGCCGGGTTCGGCTTGTGGAAAGACCACGAAAACATGCGGGATGTAGACGCCTACGTTCGGGAGCTGCGCAATCCTCGGCATGCTGGCTGATACCGATGTCCTGATCTGTTTTTTTTGCGGCAAACAATCCGCACGAACGGTGCTCGAAGAATGCCAGACCGTTGAACTCTCGGCAGTCACCTACATGGAACTCGCTCAGGGAGCTCGCAACAAGAACGAACTCAAGCTGTTGCGCCAATCGATAAGCGCAAACGCCTGGCATATCCTCCCAATCACCGAGAGTGTGAGCTATCGGGCGACGACATACATCGAGAGTTATGCGTCATCCCACGGGCTGCGGCTGGCCGATGCCCTGATAGCAGCCACGTCCATCGATCTCGGCCTTACGCTGATCACCGCCAATGTACGGCAATATGATTTCCTCAGCGGCATTTCTCTAAGTCGCTACCGGCCCTGATTTCCGGCACATTCTTCAGCCAGTCGAGATCGTCCAGCAGATCCTCGATGATCGTCTCCAACTTGCCTGCGACTTCCGCTCGCGTTTCACCATGGCAGCATTGTCCTGCGAGGGGATGGGCGCTGCCGATAAAACAACCATTCTCGTCGCTCCACTCAATCAAGGTGCTGTAATGCTTCGTGTCCATGTGTGAACCTCTTCTCGCTATAACTGTTTCATGACCTGCTTTTCCTGATAGGGTTTGGCGTCATCGCCGTCCTTGCCCGCCATGACAAGTTGCCTGCCATCCGGGTGGAGGTATTTCCTATGACTGCCTTTCCCGGACTTGCGCCGGAAACCGGTCTTCTCCAAGAAATTTGCCAAATCTCGGAATTTCCAGGACACCGCACCATAATAATGTCACTTGACAGACTCAGCCATGAGCGTCCAGCATCAAATTTCTCAATCGCAGAACCTTATGCTGACATTCGTCACAGCGGTGCCCCTGGGATAGAATCCCGTCAATTCACCGGCTTGGTCTGAAGCCCTATGGATCACGTCTTCATCTATTGGGACAACTCTAATATTTTTCACGAGGCGCAACGCTTGGCAGACGAGCAAAGCGAGGGGCCCGGCGCCAGATATCGCGTGTGCATACACTCTGAAAACCTGCTCCGATTGGCCCATGCAGACCGTCCTGTGAAAAAGGCAGTGGCTGTGGGCTCGGTCCCGCCGGAGATGCGCCAATTATGGAATCGAATGGAGAACGCGGGAATCGAAGTACGCCTCTTTGACCGGGGAGCAGTCGAGCGCGGAGAACAGGAGATGCCTGACCGCGTATTACAACTTCGGATGCTTGAGGACGCTCTTGATTTCAATGGAGACCCGGGTACCGTCGTATTGCTGACCGGGGATGGCGCCGGCTATCTGGAGGGCACGGGCTTTCATAGCACGCTTGAACGAATGCACAATCGCGGATGGCGGGTTGAAATCCTGTCGTGGGCGCATTCCACCAACCAGCGAATGCGCAGATGGGCCGAAGCGAAGGGCATATTCGTTGCGCTGGATGACTTTTACCAATCAATCACCTTCATGACTCCATCCCGCCCGGGATTCGAGCTTGCCCAAGCCCGAGAGGCGGCAGAACTGGACCTGCTTGGCAGACGCGTTTCCTGACCCTTCGCGGTCGGCTTCGGGGCGTTGGCGGTGGTGTTGAATTCGTGAATGCCGTCAAACAAGAAGCTGTTCGTGGACTTAGCGGGGCAGTCCGTCGGGAGCATCGACCGGGAGACGGGCGAGCCTCGCGAGGCGCAAGTCCTTATGACGATATTGGGGACGCGTCCAACTACACCAATTCCGAATCCACCTGGACGCGCAGGGCCTGCCCGAGTGGATTGGCGCTCACATGCGCGCCTATGAGTTCTCGGGCGGCGCGCCGGAACTGGTAGTGCCAGGTAAGCGGATGATTCTATCTGCCTAAGCAGCTTCAAATCGAAATGGGCGACCTTATTTCGTTCAGGACGGGGAGCTTACCGTCGACCAACTCACACTCATTCTGCCAAGTCCTCTCGACTCTCTCCAGGGCATCGCATTCGAGCCAATAGAAGAAAAAGGCTCGCCCGTCTGCGGTATTTGACGTTTTCCTGGGATCATCCAGATGTTCACCAAATCGCCGACCAAGGTCTTCGGTCAGCCCCACATAGAGAACGACGCCTTGAAAGGAAACCAACGCGTAACACCCGCTCTCTCTAGGTATAAATCGTTGTCTATCCCTTCGGAAATTCTCGCGATTTGTGGGCAAAGGGTTCAGCAATTGAACATTCATATTTCGATTTCGGCAGACATGGATGGTTTGTGAAGTGCCTTGGTCATTTCTCGCGCAACTTGTGCTATGGCTCCCGCATTAAGCCCGCTTGCCTTGCCGCCCGGCGCCCACCACTCTGCGTGCCCAACACCTGCGAACTCACCTTCAACATTGTCAAGACAATCCCAAAGAAGCTCTTTCATTGCAGGCACTGTGAATCTCCTGGTCCCAAAAAGCTTGCCAAAAAAAGCAATTGAAAACCGACAAAAAAGTTCGACTCCGTTGTACTTGTAGAGTACAGAAGCGCTCCCTTCATCTACACCAATAATCTCAGAAATTGCCTTCCAGTAATTGAGGAACACTCGTCGTTCCTTGTCTGCGTCGTTAAATGCCTCTAGCGGATTGTTGGCCGTCAGCACGTACTTGACAATTGCTGCAACAAATGATTTCTGGTTAATCGCGTTGCGCCTCGGTTCATTTGCCATTGTTATCTTGCCGTGCCAAGGAGAATCCTCTACCTCGTTAAGGAAGTCGACCATCTTGACCGCCTTGTTCACCTCGCCCCTTTCCACTACGTTCTGAATCCATTTTGGGAGACTCGGTATATCTTCTACGTCTACTAGGTCGTGCAGCCGAGCAACGATTCGTTGCTCCACTGCTTTATCAACACTTTTCTGCGTAGTATTGACGATCAGAAAATGGCACATCTGGTGAAGTTCCGGCAGGCTGCCAGCGATATTTACGGGTAATGCAAACTCAAGCACTCGATCATCCTTCTTGGCGGCCATCTTTAGGCCCTCCAAGCGGTGTTGGCCGTCAACCACGCTGAATGGCCCAACCTCGTCCGGATTGAAAGTAATTTCATTTGCAGCAGCGTCGAAAAATAGAGGTTGGTCAGTCGCCAAGAAGACGGAAGTAGGCAGAAACGCGTCCTGACGGTGCTGCCCCCTAATGATGTAGTCTGCCAATCTCCGGGCTCGCACCTTATTCAACAGTCTCTGGTATCCAGAGTCCCTTGAGCTGCTTGGGTCCAGTGTTTCCACAGAATAGAAGCCTTCTTGGATTAAGGTCTTGACCTTGATGGCTGTCGAGAATAGTGTCAAGTCACCTTGCTGCACCCGTGCGACGGGAAGCGTTATTGCTTTCATGGGGGAGAAGTCTCCAAATGGACTTGCTGACGTCGTTCAATGCAACGGCGTATTGTATTGGGGTTTGCCGTTCTAGAAAGATAAGGAAGAGGAACTACTTCTCCTCGGCGAAATGAGGAGTATTACTTCAGCAGTGACAACAGCCAATAATGATTCGGATTTCAGCGGAAAGTTACCGCCCGGGAGGCATGCGAGGCGGGTGGCGGACTGGGTACCCTGCCGGCTTTCCATCAAGGGAGGCAGGCAGATGCGGAGGTCGAGGTTATCCATGCGTCGAATCAGAGAAGTATTGCGTTTGAGGTGGGAGCTGGGTCTGAGTGCGCGACAGGGGACGCTCTTTGCATAACCACGCGTTACAAGTGCCGTGATGACAGCAGTACGTTTACTGCTTCAAAGCCACCCATGAATCGAGGACACCCGCCTTCGACGAGGGCGTGACGCCCTCGCTCCCGGGAGGACGCTCTCACTCGCGGGAGGGCGCCCTTACTACAGGCCGTTGCAACCGGGTTAGGCGGCGGACTGGAACCAGGTCGGGAATTCGGGGGCGGAGGGGGCCGGAAGTCCGGTCTCGTCCTCGCAGCGGGCCTTGAGCTCCTCCGGGGTGCCGCCGAAGTCGAACAGCAACGTGTCGCCGCGCTCGGCGGCCATCTCGCTGCGAAGCTTCTCGGTCGCGGCCTCGTCCACCTCGCCTTCATCGTTGCTCACCACGCCGTAGCGGCGCGCGCCGTCGACCGTTACCAGGCCGGCGGCAACATCGAAGCCCACCTGCTCGGCCGGCCGCTTGAGCGGGTCGCCCCAGCCGCCTCCGCCCCAGGTGTCGAAGTACAGCAGGTCGCCCGGTTCCACCTTGATCCGGTCGCACTTCGACTGCAGCAGTTCCTCGCTGCCATCGGTGCGATGCAGAATCTTCTGGCTGCGTTGCCCGGGCAGGCCGCCGTTAACGCCCCAGGGATAGGTCAGCCAGCGGTCGTCGTGGATCGAGATCTCGCCGGGTTCCAGGAAGCGGTAGCCCACGCGCAGGGCGTTGCCGCCCCGGTGCTGACCGGGACCGCCACTGTCCGGCAGCGTCTCGTATATGTCGATCCTCAGCGGGAAGTAGCTCTCCAGGAACTCGTTGGGCACGTTGGTAAAGCTCGGCCACAGTGAATGGCCGTCGGGGCCGTCGCCGAAGGGCTTGCCGGGTATCCCGCCGAAGCCGATCTGGTAAAGCTGGTACCACTCGCCGCTGTCGCGCCGGTAACCCGAATACATGAAGTGCGGGCTGTCGGAAAACCCGGCCGCGCACAGGAAGTCCGGATTGCCCTGACCCAGCAGTCCGCCCAGCACGTCAAAGATGCGCCCCAGCGCATGGGTGCGGCATGACAGCGCCGCCGGGAACCTGGGCTTGAGTAGCGTTCCCTCGGGGATACGAACTTCCATCAGGTCGTAGAAGCCGTCGTTGAACATGATCTGCGGATCGAAGACCATGATCATGTACACGCCGGCGAACATCTTGAACATTTCCTCGTTCAGGTAGAAGTTCACCGAGCCGATGGATTGCGGATCGGTGCCCTCGAAGTCGAAGATCACCTTGTCGCCTTCACGCCACATCGCGCACTTGATCTTGTACGGCCCCATGCCGAGTCCGTCGTCGCAGATGAAGTCCTCGAAATACTGCTTCGTCTCCGGCACCGTCATGTTGATGAGCGTGCCCATGGCGCGCTTGTTGCGATCCAGCAGTTCTTCCAGTGCGGAGTAATAGACGTCGTCGCCGAAACGCTCCGCCATCTCCAGCACGCGCTTCTCCGCGGTGCGGATGGCGGCCACGATGGCGTTGAAGTCGCTGCGATTCCAGTGCGGCAGCCGGCAGTTGTGAAGTATCAGCCGCAGCACGTCTTCCTGAAGCTCGTCGTTCTTGTAAATCTTGACCGGGGGCACGCGAATGCCCTCCTCGAAGATCTCCCGGGCGTCGGTCGGCAGGCTGCCGGGCACCTTGCCGCCGATGTCGGTCATGTGGCCGAACATCGAGGCGTAGGCGATCAGGCGCCCGTCCTTGTAGATCGGCCGCAGCAACAGCCAGTCGTTGGCATGACTTACGGCCCCGTTGCAGGCATAGGGGTCCGTGGTGAGGAACATGTCGCCTTCCTCGATGGTCCCGTCGTAGGCTTCCTTGAAGCCGTGAATGAAACTGCCGAACTGTCCCACCACCATCTTGCCGTCGAGGTTGGCGATCATGGGAAACTCGTCGTGCTGCTCACGGATTCCGGGCGACATGGCGGTGCGGAACAGCACCGCGTCCATCTCCCAGCGCGCGTTGAGCATCGCGTTTTCGATAATGTCCAGCGTAATGGGGTCCAGTTCCACGCGGTTGTAGGGGCGTGGACGGCTTTCTACGATTTGTGCAGGCATTGGGTTGCTCCCGTTCAGGAATTCGATGGCGTGATAAGGATGTTGCCGTAGTCGTCCACCTGCCCCGCATGACCGGGAAGAATCAGGGTGGTCGAATCCATCTCCAGCACGATGGCCGGGCCGGTCACAACGTTTCCGGCCTTCAGCTTGGAGCGGTCATACAGCATTGCTTCCTGCATTCCGCCATCCACATAGATTTCATGCGAGACCATCTCGGCGGCCGCCGGGCTGGCATCGCCGCCTGCAACCTTCAGAGCGCGCACCATGGTGGGTTTGCCCTCGGCCACGGCGCGCAGGTTGACGAGTTCCTTGTCCTCCGGCAGTGCAAAGGTGAACAGCTGCTCGTGCATCCGGTCGAACTGATCGCCGATGGCGGCCAGCCCCTGAGCACGCAGATCGTCCAGTTCGAAATCGACGGTCAGCAGCAGACCCTGGCCGTGATAGCGGATGTCCGCCTGGTAGCTCAGTGTCTGGTCGGCGCTGGGGATGCCTTCCTGGTCCAGGGCCTCCGAAGCCTGATTTGCCAGGTCGGCAAAGATCTCCACCGCCTCTTCGGCTTTGGTGCGGCCGAAGCGCTTGATGAACGTCCGGGACGATTCGTTGCGTACCCGCGTGGTGGCGTCGCCGTAGGCGCACAGCACGCCGGGTCCCGGCGGAATAATCACCGGCCAGGAACTCATCAGTTTGCCCAGCGCGTTGGCATGCAATGGACCGGCTCCGCCGAAGGCGATCAGCGCGAATTCGCGCGGGTCGTGGCCCTGTTCAACCGACACCAGGCGCAATGCGCCGTACATGTTCTCGTTGACCAGGCTGACGATGCCGGAGGCCGCTTCCATGAGCGACAAGCCCAGGGCATCGGCAATGGTCTGCACCGCGGCTTCGGCCTTGGCGCGTTCCAGCTTCATGTCGCCGCCCAGACGCACCTCCGACGGCAGATAGCCGAGCACCACGTTGGCGTCGGTCACGGTCGGCGCTTCGCCGCCCTTGCCGTATGCGGCAGGGCCCGGGTCGGCGCCGGCGCTTTGCGGGCCGACGCGCAGCGCGCCGGTCAGTTCCGGCACGTGGGCGATGGAACCGCCCCCGGCGCCCACCGTGCGCACGTCCACCGAAGACGCTCGAACGGTTACGTCGCCGACGGTGGTCTCGCGGCGCAATTGCGCCTGACCGTTCTGCACCAGCGCTACGTCCGTTGATGTGCCGCCCATGTCGAAGGTGAGCAGGTTGTTGTGGTCGGCCTGCCCTGCAATCCAGATTGCGCCGGACACGCCTCCCGCCGGGCCGCTCATCAGCAGGTTCACCGGGTAGGCCTCCGCCGCTTCCGCCGAGGCCAGACCGCCGTCGGAACGCAGCACGTGCAGCTGCACGCCGCCCATGGTGTCGTTGAGTTGCTGCTCCAGGTTGCGCACGTAGGTGGCTACCTTGGGCCGCACATAGGAATTCGCTACGGTCGTGATGGTGCGCTCGTATTCCTGCATTTCCGGAACCACGTCCGAAGACAGGGACACCGGCACACCCGGCAGCACACGCTCGGCGACATCACGGACCTGCTGCTCGTGCGCCGGATTGGCGAAGGAATTGATCAGCGACACGGTCAGCGCTTCAACGCCACGTCCGGCCAGCTTCCGCAGTTCCCCTTCCAGGGCTTCCACGTTGAGCTCGTGTACCACCGAGCCGTCGGCGCCCACGCGCTCGTCCGCCTCGATGGTCAGCGCCAGCGGTGCAATCGGCAGGCTCTTGTTGTAGATCACCCATCCGCCCAGGCCGCCCGGAACGAAGGAACGGGCGATCTGCAACACCTGCCGGTAACCCTTGGTGGTTACGAGGCCGACTCGCGCACCGGAGCCGGTCAGAATGGTGTTGGTGGCAACTGTCGTTCCGTGCATGACATGAGTAATGTCGCCCGGATCGACCCCCGCGTCGCCACAGACCCGGCTGATGCCGTTGGACACGCCGATCGACGAATCCTCCGGCGTGCTGGGCACTTTCGCGGTGTAGGTCTCCCCCGACTGCTCGTTTACCAGGAGCAGGTCGGTAAACGTACCGCCCACATCCACGCCTAAGCGAAAGCTCATGCTTTTTCTCCGTTATATATGTCAGATCAGGCCTGCGTGCCCACTGCCACGTCGGGAAAAATCCCCGCGCGCGGCAACATGGCAGGCAAATCGCCGTGGTCGAGCTGTTCGCGCAGCCAGCCACTGGTTTCGATGATTTTCTTCAGCGACACTCCGGTCTCCACTCCCGAGCGCGAAAGCAGGTACAGGAGATCGTCGGTGGGGATATTGCCGGTTGCGAGCGGCGCAAACGGGCAGCCGCCGATCCCGCCGATGCTGGCGTCAATCGAAGCCACGCCGGCATCCAGCGCCGCCTGCGCATTGGCCAACCCGGTATTGCGCGTGTTGTGCAGATGCACGCGGATCGGCAGGCCGGGCAGCCGCTCCGAAATACGACCCAGCACGTCGGTGATCTGCGCGGGCACCGCCACGCCGATGGAATCGGCGATCCCCAGCTCCACGGGGTCGCCCTCGGCTACGCGTTCGGCATATTCCACCACCCGTTCCGGGGGCACTTCGCCCTCGAAGGGACATCCGAAAGCGGATGAGACCATGCAGTTGGCCCGCATCCCCTCGCTCTTCGCCTGCTTTGCGATCTTCAGCCAGGCCTCGATGGATTCCAGGCTGGAAACGCCCTGGTTGCGCCGGTTGTAGGTGTCGCTGGACACCACCACCATGCCCACTTCATCGATGCCGCAATCCCGGGCGCGCTCGAAGCCCCTCTGGTTCAGGACCAGGCCGATGAAGATGAGGTCGTCGCCCTTTGGCAGGCCGCGCACGACGGCTTCGGCGTCGGCCATTTGCGGTACCCGCTTGGGGTGGACGAAGCTGACCGCTTCCACCTTGCGTATTCCCGCGTCGACGGCACGTCGAATGAAATCCAGTTTGACTTCGGTGGACAGCACCTTTTCGGCCTGCAGGCCGTCCCGTGGTCCCACTTCCACAATCGAAACGCGGCGCGCGCTGGCTGTCATCGAAACGCAGTCCCCCTCAAACCAAGGCAGCGTATTCTATACAATGTATGTTCAAACTTCATCTCGCCCCGGCGTCGGAAACAGGGTAGCGCCGGGCTTCTCGAACCAATAGGGGAAACTGCAACATGACGGACAAGGCCGGCCCACTGGCCGATCTAAGGCTGATTGAACTCGGGGCGCTGCTGGCGGGCCCGTTCTGCGGACAACTCATGGCCGATTTCGGCGCCGAAGTAATCAAGGTGGAGGCGCCGGACCGGCCGGACCCGATGCGCGACTGGGGCCAGGAAAAGGCCCACGGCATGTCGCTGTGGTGGCCAGTGATTTCCCGCAACAAGAAGGCGATCACGCTGAATCTGCGCGAAAAGGAGGGTCAGGATGTTCTCAAGGAGCTGATCGCAAAGGCCGATTTCCTGCTGGAGAATTTCCGCCCCGGGACGCTTGAGCGCTGGAACCTTTCCTGGGAAGAACTGCACGACATCAATCCCGCGCTGATACTCATCCGCGTTTCTGGCTACGGCCAGACAGGACCCTACTCCAGCCGCGCCGGCTACGGAGCCATCGGCGAGGCCATGGGCGGCCTGCGCTACGTCGCCGGCGATCCCTCCAGCCCGCCGAGCCGCGTAGGCATCAGCATAGGCGACCAGCTTGCGGCCACTTTTGCCTGCATCGGCGCGCTGTCCGCCCTGCATCACAGGGAGCGCACCGGCGAGGGCCAGATCGTGGATTCCGCGATCTACGAGGCAGTGCTCAACATGATGGAATCGCTCGTCACCGAATATCAGCAGGCCGGCTATATCCGCGAGCGCACCGGCTCGATCCTGCCGCGGGTGGCGCCTTCGAACATCTATCCCACGCGGGACGGGACCTACATTCTGATCGCAGCCAACCAGGACAGCGTGTTCCGGCGGTTGAGCGCGGCCATGGGGCGGCCGGAACTGGCCGACGATCCGCGCTACTCAAGCCACGCCGCCCGTGGCGAGACCCAAACGGAACTCGACGAACTCATTGCGGCATGGACCGCGACCAAGGACGCCGCTGAGCTGGAGGCGCTGATGTCGGAGAACGGCGTTCCGTCGGGCAAGATCTACCGGGCGCCGGAAATGCTCGAAGACGCACATTTCAAGGCGCGCGAGGCCATTGTTTCGGTCATGCATCCGAAATTCGGCGATTTGAAGATGCAGAATGTAGCGCCCAAGCTTTCGCTCACGCCCGGGCGGATCAGGAGGCCGGCGCCGGAGATCGGACAGCACAACGACGAAATCTACCGCGGCCTGCTCGATTACGACGACGTCAGGCTCGCGGCGCTGAAGGCAGGGGGAATTATCTGACGATCATGGTGGAACTCGACCAGGACTACAGCCAGGCCGGATTCGGCGGCTCGCTCAAGCCGGGACAAAGGCCCGCGCTGCTTATCATCGACTTTGTTCGCGCCTACCTGGACCCCGAGTGCTCGCTCTATGCGGGCGTGGAGGAAGAACTTGCCCAGGCGGTAAACCTGCTGGGCGAGTGCCGCAAGGCGGGCATCCCCGTTTTTCATACCTGCGTGGAATATGACGCCGCCGGTACGGAGGGCGGCGTGTTCTACCGCAAGGTGCCGGCCCTGGCCAACCTGGTCAAGGGGTCGCCGTACTGCGCCTTCGGCGAAGGCCTGGAGCCGGCCGAGGGCGAAGTGGTGATCGTGAAGAAATACCCCAGTGCGTTCTTCGGCACCCACCTCGCGGCGACACTGTCCTCGCTGGGCGTCGACACGCTGCTCATCTGCGGATTGACCACCAGCGGCTGCGTGCGCGCATCGGCCGTGGATGCGCTGCAGCACGGTTACATCCCGATCGTGGTTCGCGAGGCCACCGGTGACCGCGACGACCGGCCGCACGAGGCGAACCTGTTCGACATCAGCAAGAAATTCGGCGAGGTCATCGGCATCGACCAGGCCCGCCAATACCTGGATTCACTATGATCGGCCCAATCTCCTGCGTAACGATTGCCGCGCCCGACCTGGGCGCGATGGAAGAAGCCTACGAACTATTGGGCTACCGCGCGACCGGCGGAGGCCGGGTCCCGGGGGAACTGGCGAAGTTCTGGGGCGCCGAGGCGGTCGAAGGCGCGCAGTTCCTGCTCATGGCGCCGGCCACCACGACCGGCTTTCATTTCCGGTTCGTGGAACAACCGGCAATGGAGGACTACGCCGCCTATCGCTGCTGGGGGTGGAACGCCGCCGAACTGATGGTCCAGGACACCGACGCGCTGGAAAAGCAACTGCTGGGCACACCCTTTCACATCCTCGGACCGCCCGCCGACCTGTCCATCTCCGACGCCATCCGCGCCATGCAGGTCCAGGGTCCCGCAAAGGAATTCCTTTACCTCACCATGTTCAAGCGCAGAACGGAATTCGACGTGCCCGAGGCCGTGGATTTCGTCGACCGCACCTTCATCGTGATCCTCGGCGGGCCCTCGGTGGAAATGCTGGGCGACGCCTGGGGCGAGCGATTCGGACTGACCTACGGCGAACCCCGGCCGGTGCGGATCACGGTCATGGGGCAAGTTTACGGGCTGCCCTACGATCACCGCTTCATGCTGAGCACGATGAGCCTTTCCGGAAGCAACCTGATCGAACTCGACTCCATGCCGGAGAACGCCGAGCCGCGTCCTGTTCGCGACGGCTGGCTGCCGCCGTCGATCAGCATGGTGAGTTTTGTTTCCGATTCGCTGGGAGAGCACACGCTGGCAGGTCAGCAGGGCGCACCCTATTTCGGTCGCGAAGCCGGCATGTGGCGCGGTCCTGTCGGAGAGTGGGTGGAGCTCATCGCGCCCGCTTAAGTCCTCCGCGATCTCGTGCTATTCTCATTCAAGCCGTCCCGGGAGTGGGGGCATGCCCTCCACAGCATTGCCCTCGCAGCGGTCCCGCCCTCCACGAAGGCGAGACGCCTTCGCTCCCAGGCACAGGCGACAGTTGACGCTTACAGGAGGCAATAGAAATGTTTCGAAACGTTCACGCCTTGACACCCGACGCCGATCACGACGAAGCCTCTCGCATGGACTTTGTCCGTGCTTTCCGGGCCCATCTGTCCGGCGCCATCATGCCCGGCAACTTCTCCCTGTACGAAGAGAAGATCAAGCCAGCCATCGAAAAGGAAACCGGGCGGCCGCCGCAGCATCGCGACGAAATTCGCAAGAAGATGAAACACGAACCGTACTACCAGATGTGGAGCGCGATGACACGGCGCAGCCAGGAGATGATGTGGGACGCCACGGTGGATACGGTCGAACGGCAGCTTCCCGAAATGATCGAACGCTACCGCGCCACCAACGGCGATGCCGGCGGCAGCCTGACGCTGAATCCCGACCTTGAGATTCCACGCTATCACTCGGTGCACGACATTCACATTCAGCCCGGCGGTTATCACACCGACCAGGTCCCCGACGACATCACGGCCGGCGCCCTCTACGAGACCGGCTTGCAGATGTATATGGCAGGAGGCTGGGGGCCTGAGGCGGATTTTCTGGGCCGCATGCTGTGCGAAGGCATGCGCGGCATATGGCCGGATTTCAAGCCGCGCCGGATCCTTGACATGGGCTGCGGCGCGGGCAACAGCACGCTGCCCTGGGGCCGGGCATTTCCGGACGCCGAGCTGCACGCCATCGATGTGGGCGCGCCCATGTTGCGCTACGGCCACGTCAGGGCCGAGTCTCTGGGTGTGGCCGTTCATTTCAACCAGCAGAACGCGGAACGCACGGATTACGACGATGGCAGTTTCGACCTGATCGTCTCGCACATTATGCTGCACGAAACGTCCAAGAAGGCCCTCCCGCGCATCTTCGCCGAAACGCGGCGGCTTCTGAGCAGCGGCGGGCGCATGTTGCACTTCGACATCCCCCGCGGTGACACCCTCTTCGATCAGTTCATGCACGACTGGGAGAGCTACAACAACAACGAGTCCTTCGCCCGCTGCATGACCGACATCGATCTCGTCGCCGAAGCGCGCAAGGCCGGCTGGCCCGCCGACGAAGTAGGGCTGCAACTGATGAAGCCCGAGCTGGATATCTCGCAGCGGAATTACTCCAAGGAGGAGATGAGCTTCAAGGTCCTGGCCGGGACCCGGGCATGAGTTCAGGCGAGGACGCGCCCCGCCTGCGCCGCACCGCCAAGGGGAAGCGGCCGCGCTACTTCTCCGATCCTGCAGTCGACCGGCTTCTGGGTATCCTCATGACCCTGGTCGGGGAGGTGTCGGTGCTGCGCGACCGCCTGGACAGCGTGGAGCGGCTGATCGAGAAAGGCGGCCTCTTCAGGCAGGAGGACATCGACGGCTTTCGGCCGGACGAGGAGGCGGAAGCGGAAAGGGAGAACGCACGCCGCCGCTACGTGGAGCGCGTCATGCGCGTGGTGCAAAACGAATATGAAGAAACAACCCCGGTTGCCGCAATGCCGCCGGTCGCGGAAGTGCACAGCCAGTTCGAGGAAGGCAAACTCTAAAGAGGGTGGAGGGCGAGACGCCCTCCTTCCCGGACTCGCTCCCGGCTTAAGCTTCGTTATCCGCCGCGCGTAACTTCAGGCCAGCCAGGTCAGCCGTCATCTGGATCTGGCAGGTCAGCCGGCTGTTGGACCTGCGCTCGAGGGCGCAATCCAGCATGGCGTCTTCCATGTCGTCGACGGGAGGCAATTTGTCCACCCACTCCTCGTCGACGTAGCTGTGGCAGGTGGCGCAGGCGCAGCAGCCCCCGCATTCCGCCACGATCCCCTCAACGTCGTTCTCCAGCGCAATCTCCATGAGAGTGCAGCCTTCCGGAACCTCAATATCGCGGGAATTCCCCTTGCAATCAACGAAATGCACCGTGGGCATTGAAATACCCCTTCCTCAAACGCTTGTGGCAGGTCAGCTGCCGTACTGGGCCAGTCGGGCCTCGAGGTCGCTACGCCGCTTGACCTCTCTCCTCAGGTAGTTCTGCCACTGCGTGGCGGTCCTGCGGGTGTCGCTGTCGCGCGCCGCCCGTGTGAAGGCATCGCTCGCATCGTCGAACTTGTCCTGTTCGAACAGGCACTGTCCCAGCAGCATATAGGTCCTGCCCTCGCTATCCAGTTCCCCTGTCTGCAGGGCCTGGCGCGCCGCCGAAGCGCAGTCGCCGTAGTCGCTCAGGGCGTTATAGGTTTCCGCCAGCCGCATGTAGAGATCTCCCTTGTCCTCCATGTCGTCCTCGCTCTCGGCCGCCTTGCGCATGGGTTCAAGCGCCTTGCGGTCCTCCCGCGCCAGCTGCCAGGCTTGCGCCAGGATACGGTAATTCACAGCCGACTCTTCGATGGCTCCGCTGTCGAGCCCGTTCTGCATTACGACCGCCGCCTTGTAGGGGACTTCCGCCAGCATGAACAACTGGGCCATGGTCACCAGTTCGTTGCTCCTGTCCAGGAGGTCCTGTTCGTAGCAACTCCAGAATGCGGCCAGTTGCCTGGGCTCATCCTCCACAATGGAATAAAGGCCCTGAACCTGCATCCAGTACTGCTTCTTGGGCCAGTTGGTCAGCAGTGTCTTGCTGACTTCCAGGGCCTCGTTGAATTCCTCCAGCTCCCAGTGCGCGGCCAGCAGATAGCGCCACCAGTTCTCCTCGACCTCGTCGCCCGTCTGCCTGGCCCTTTCTATCGCAAGCTGTACGTTGTCCAGCGCATTGCGCCAATCCTCCATCTGGAAGTAGGCCATGGCCAGAAGCATGTAGTCCTTGGGAACCGGACTCTCCTGGGAATCGATCCATCTGCGCGCAAAATTGACGGCCTCCGGATAGTTCTCCACCTGCATGTAGAGCTGCGACAGCGTTCTGATGGTCTGGTAATACAGGCCTTCCGGGATTTCCCCGGGGCCGCCGATCTCGATTACGCCGAGGAAGGACCGGATCGCGCTGGGAAAGTCTTCCTTTTCGATGTGAATAAAGCCGTAGAAATTGCTGGTCTGGGCGCGTTCGTAGGGCGTCAGGCCGCGAAGTTCGGTGATCTCCTGCAGCATTGCTTCCGCAGTGGCGTAGTCCTCGAGTTCCAGCGCCTCCTGCGCCCTGGAAAAACGCCTGTGCACCCGTTCGCTCATGGCCTCGGTGCGCCGGGTCTTCTGCTCCTCCTGCTCTCCTTCCTGTGCCTGGGCGAATCCCGCCGGCGCAAGCAGCGCGAGGCCGACAAGCCCCGCGAAGATCATGTTGAACCTCGCGCTCACGGCGTCAATCTTCAATCTGGAAGGTTATCCTGTGCCGCAGCCCGGGAACGGCGATAGCCGTGCCGTTCACCACGCGCGGCTTGTACTTGAATTTGAGCAAAGCCTGCACGGACGCGCGTTCGAACAGGGAACTCGTGCACTCGATGACGCTCACATCCGCCGTGGTACCCAGCGGCGTAACGGTGAACTGGAGATCGCAGTAGCCTTCAAGGCCGCGCGACTGCGCCCGGCGCGGATACATGGGCGCCACCTTCACGATCGGCAGATAGTCGCCCTCGGCCAGGCTGAAATCGCCCAACTCGCTGTCCAGACCCACATCCATGTTCGGATTCGGCGCCGAAACCGCCACCGACGAATCGAAGTCAGAATTGTCCATGTCCTGCTGCGGAAGGTCGGGAGGCTGTTCATCAACTTCGGGCGGCCGTTCGGGCTTCTCTTCCTTGATCTCGGTCGTTTCCTCTCTCTTTACGCGCACGAAGTCCACGAATCGGGCGTCGAGCGCCTCGGTGATCGCGGCCTGGCCGGTGGCGATCAGGAACTGCATGACCCATAGCAGGGACAGCGCGGCGAAACTCCCGATGGCCAGGGCCACGAAATAGCGCCCGACTCTCCGTTTGACTTGTTTCTGGTCTGTCATATAGCCATCTCCACTGCTGCTCGCGGATAGCGGGGTCTACGTCTGACTCGAATCGTTTGACGCGAATCGCATCAATCCTCACTGGCCGCTATCGACACATTGAAGACACCGGCCTGACGGGCGGAATCCATGACTCCGACCAGGGTTTCCGTGTACGCCCGCTTGTCTGCCTGAATAATAACCGAACCCTCCGGGTTCTCCGCGTGCAGGCGCTCTATGTTGGCCCGCACCGCCCTTGGATCGACGCGGCGCCTGTCGATCCAGATTTCATTCGACGCGCTGATGGCCACCAGGATGTTGGCCTTCTCCTGCCGCACGGCGGTGGGCGCATCCGGCCGGTTCACGTCGATGCCGGCCTCCTTGATGAAGGAAGCCGTGACGATGAAGAAGATCAGCATGATGAACACCACGTCCAGCATGGGCGTGAGGTTGATCTCGGCCTTGGCTTCTTCGCCGGCGGCCTGAATGATGGATCTGCGCATTAGTGCTTACTCCAGTTAATCCCTTGCGTGCGGACCAGGTCTCAGTGATCCATTGTCAGGTGCTCTTCCAGGTCCTCCACCTCGCGGTCGGCGCGCCGAGTGAGGTAGGTGGTCCAGAAGACTCCCGAAAGGGCGCCCACCATGCCCGCCATGGTGGGGATTGTTGCCTTGGATACGCCGGACGCCATGGAACGCGGGTTGCCGCTGCCGGCAATCGCCATGACGTCGAACACTTCGATCATTCCGGTTACGGTGCCCAACAGCCCCAGCAGCGGACAAAGCGCCACCAGCGTCTGCACGATCGGCAGCGAGCGGCTCACGGCCATCTTGAATTCCGAGATCATTCGATCGCGGATCTGGTGGGCCTCCCAGGACTGGCGTTCACTACGCGCTTCCCATTCATCATAGATGGCGCTGCGCCGGTTCTTCAGCTCCACCTGGTAGAACACCAGCCGTTCGAAGACCAGCATCCACATCAGGAAGATGGTCAGCGCTATCAGGAACAGGACATCTCCGCCCAGCTCCATGAAATCGCGGATCGCCTCGAAAGCGTCGTAGAACCAGCTAAACATGGTCAACGAATCCGGTCAGTCAAATCCTCCGACTCCGCGGCGTCAGGCCGGCGCCTTGTGCTGTGCTTCCGAATGCTCGGCCACGATGCCGGTGCTCTGTTCCTGCAGGATCTGCACGATGCGGCGGCTGCGCCCGCTCACAACGGTATGCAGCAGCACCATGGGTATCGCAACGCTCAGGCCCAGCACTGTAGTAACCAGGGCCTGCGAAATTCCGCCTGCCATCAGCTTGGGATCGCCGGTGCCGTAAAGCGTGATCGCCTGGAAGGTCTTGATCATTCCGGTGACGGTGCCCAGCAGTCCCATCAGCGGCGCCACCACGGAGATGATCTGTATGAACAGCAAGGCCCGGTTCAGCTTGGGCGTTTCCTTGAAGATGGCCTCACCCAGCTTGAGTTCCAGCGTTTCCGTGTCGACGTCCTTGTTGTCCTGGTAGACCGCGAGCACCCGGCCGAGCGCATTGTCGTCGGACGGCGTGGAGCTTCGAAGCTGCGCCGTTACCTTGCGGCTGGCCAGCGACAGATTCACCAGGCGTTCCAGTGAAATCAGAAGTCCGATAATGCCCAGGGCAATAATGAGATAACCTACCAGGGCACCCTGCTGAATACGCTCCATCAGGTTCGGACGGCCGACCAGGGAGTTGAGCACACCGCCCAGTGTCGGGTCCAGTCCAAACCGCACCACATCACCGGAATCCGCGCCAAGAAGGTCTTCCGTGCTGCCGGTAAAGCGGCCGGCCTCGGGCTGGCGGCCCAGCTCGGTCACGTTGCCGGTTTCCTGGCGATAAGTCAGGTACTTGCCGTCCGTCACGATATTGAACAGGCCAACCCGCACCACTTCGGTCGGCTCGCGTTCGCCGCCCAGCGAGATGACATCCGTATTGAACCGGACGACTTTCGCCGATTCGGTCATTTCACGCTGCAGCTCCCACCACAGCTGCTCCATCTCGTCTATGGAGGGCAACTCGATTCCCGATCCCAGCTTCTCCACCAGCGAGGTGAGGAATGCCGATCGCTCCGGGTACTGCACATTGGTAACCGAGGATTCGAACTTGGACCGCGCGTCGCCGGCCACCTGCTGAGTAACGCCGAACAGTTCCTTGAGCGCGCCCAGCCGTTCGTCACGGGTCTGCTTCAGCGCCGCGATGCGGCGCTCGTTCTCGCCGTACGAGTTTTCCAGACGCTGACTGCGGCGTTCCTCATCCGCTTTCTCGGCATTCGCCTGATCCAGCAATCGTTGCTGCTCTCCACGAGCCTGGCGGAACTGCTCCTCGCGGGTGCGCATTTCCTCGTTATCGCGGACGGCGCCCTGCTCCACCAGGCGCAGCAGCTCGTCCAGCGTCAGGGCTTCCTGCGCCTGCAGGGGTACCGCAAGCAGCAGGGCCAGCATCGAGCCGGCAATTGTTCTTGTCATCGTCATTTATCCAGCCTCCGGCGCAGCGACAGGCAGCAGCAACAGGTCGGGGGCGACCTGCTTGCGCGCGACCCGCAGGCCCTGGCGCACCTGGTTGCGGTAACTGCCGTCCAGATCGACCCAGGACCTTGATTCAAGGTCCCACATGCGCGTCGCGCTCAGGTCCGCGGTCTGATATACAAGCGATACGCGGCCGATGCGCAGCACATCCACTTCCAGCGTTCCGCCTTCATGGTCCACCGACGCCTTGTAGGCTTCAATGGTGCGTCCATAGTCGTTCTCGATCTGGTAGGCCTCAAGCACCTTGCGAAATTTCTCGGCAACGGTGACGTCCTCGCGCTCCATCAACTCATAGAGTTCGCCGACGCGGCTACGGCGCTCATCCAGAAGGAAGGGTGCATCCGCCTCGACGAACATGTCCAGCGACTCGATCATGCGCACCATCAGCGGCAGCATCTGGCGGCCGGTTGCCTCGACTTCGTCGATGGCCTCGTTCAGCTTGCCGATATCGCTTTCCTGCCTGTCAATCTGCCGCTGCATCAGCGTATTGAAAACCTTCAGACCTTCGAGTTCCTTCAGCACCCGCTTGTATTCGGTCTCCAGCGAGTCGGTTTCCTTGACGATGCCGTCGATCCGATTCTGGGATTGCCTGCCAGCCTCCGCCCGATCGGCCTGAACGTCCTCGATCTCCCCCAGCGTCGTGGCTCCTGCCAGCGCGGCTGCAGCCAGCAGCGCCCCGGCGCACAACGACCCCCTAAGAATTGGCTTCATCAAAAGCTCCCCTTGTACATCCCAAAGCAGATACATGACCATCAGGCGGGTTCCCAAAAGACCGGCCTGATGCGAGGCACGGGATATTAGCACAGCTTGGGATTCACGCTGTTTCGGGAGCGTGACGGCGGGGCTCGGCAAGGGTCCCGATTCGCGGCCCCCGTTCAGGCCGGTCGCCTGTCCCTCCGCCCGCGCCGGCCTTGACATGCGGGCTGCATGACGCATAATCCGCGCACATGAACGTTCGCCGCCCGACCCTGAGCCTCCACGCAGCCGCCATTGGCCTGCGTCCGGCTGCGCTCGCACTGCTTGCGGGGCACCGAAAGCGGGGTAAGGAATAGGCCCGGGCAACTCAAAACGCCTCTTTTCGAACCCCGCTAACCGAACACCGGATGCGGGGTTTTTTCTGTGGGCATACCACGACCTCATGAGAACCTCAATATGAACCAGCAAGCCAATAAGGATCGCGTTCACATTTTCGACACCACCTTGCGCGACGGCGAGCAGGCGCCGGGCTGCAGCATGACGCTGCGCGAGAAGCTCAAGGTGGCGCGGGCGCTCCGTGACATGCGGGTCGACATCATCGAGGCCGGCTTTGCCGCGGCCTCGCCGGGTGACTTCGAATCCGTGCGGGAAGTTGCCGGCACGATCAAGGGGGTCACGATCTGTTCGCTGGCGCGCTGCCACGAAGGCGACATCGAGCAGGCTGCCAGGGCCCTGGAGCCGGCGGCCCGCAAGCGTATCCACGTGTTCGTCGCGACCAGCGAGATCCACCGCAAGTTCAAGCTGGAAATGGAGCGCGAGGAAGTCCTGCGCCGCGCGGTGGAGGGCGTGCGCCTGGCCAGGCAGGCCTGCGACGACGTGGAGTTCTCTCCCGAGGACGCCTCGCGCACCGAGCCTGAGTTCCTGACCGAAATCATCAGCGCGGTCGTGGAGGCCGGCGCCACCACGGTCAATATTCCCGACACCGTGGGTTACGCGATGCCGGAGCAGTTCAAGGAGCTGTTCGAGCATCTGCGGGCCACGGTGCCCGGTATCGAGGACGTGGTGTTGAGCGCCCACTGCCACGACGACCTTGGCCTTTCGGTCGCCAACAGCCTGGCGGCCGTGGCGGGCGGCGCCCGGCAGATCGAATGCACGGTCAACGGGATCGGCGAGCGCGCCGGCAACTGCTCCCTGGAAGAGGTGGTCATGGCGCTCAAGGTGCGCGCCGATTTCTTCGGCCTGAAGACCGGGATTGAGACCACCGGGCTCTACCCCGCCAGCCGGCTGGTCTCCAGCGTCACCGGCATGCACCCGCCGCGCAACAAGGCCATCGTGGGCAAGAACGCCTTCGCGCACGAAGCCGGCATTCATCAGCACGGCATGCTCAAGCACTCCCAGACCTACGAGATCATGCGTCCCGAGTCGGTGGGCATGCACCGCTCCAACCTGGTGCTGGGCAAGCACTCCGGGCGGCACGCCTTCCGCGACCGCACCCGCCAGCTCGGATTCGAACTGAGCGAGGACCAGCTGAACCGGGCGTTCATCGAATTCAAGAAACTGGCCGACCGCAAGAAGGAGCTGTTCGACGCAGACATCGAGGCCCTGATCGTGCACAAGGACAGCGCCGCGATGGGCCCCTGGCGCTTGCGCGAACTGCGCATCAACACCGGGGGCAGCACCCTGGCGGTGGCGGCCGTGCGCCTGGAACACGACAGCGGGGAGCAGCGCGACGAGGCGGCCGTGGGCGACGGTCCGATCGACGCCACCTTCAAGGCGCTGGAACGGGCAACCGAAATGAGCGTCGAACTGATCCACTTCGACGTCCGCAGCGTCACGACGGGCGAGGATGCACAGGGCGAGGCCACCGTTACGGCACGCTGGGGCGACTCCTCGTATCGTGGCCGCGCCGTCAGCACCGACATCGTGGAAGCCGGCGCCGAGGCCCTGCTGGAAGTGCTCAACCGGGTGCTGCGCGCCAAGGCGCGGCTGGATTCCGGAAAAGCCGCCAAACGGGGGCCGCGCAGGCGCCTTGGGCCGTAAAATCGCGGCGAGCCGCAGTTTTCGGCGATTCCTTCACCTACTGGAGATCCCAAAGTCATGAGCGCACAAGCCGAATGGATCTGGCACGACGGCGAAATCAAGCCGTACATGGAGGCCCAGACGCACGTCATGACGCACGCGCTGCACTACGGCACCTCGGTTTTCGAGGGCATTCGCTGTTACGCAAGCCACCTGGGGCCGGTAATTTTCCGGCTGCGTGCGCACACCCGGCGAATGTACAACTCGGCCAAGATTTACCGGCTGAAGATTCCGTACACGCCGGACGAAGTGAATGACGCCTGTCGCCAGGTCATCGCCCGCAACCGGCTGTTTGAAGGCGCGTACATCCGTCCGATTGCATTTCGCGGCGCCGGCGACCTCAGAATCCTGCCGTCGGCCAGCGTTCCCGTGCATGTTGCGGTCGCCGCCTGGAAATGGGGTTCATACCTGGGCGGTACGGACGAAGGTGTGGACATTTGCTGCACATCGTGGCAACGGGTGGCTCCCAATACCGTGCCGGCATTGGCCAAGGCGGGCGGAAATTACCTTTCCAGCGTCCTGGTCACGCTGGAGGCCCAGGAGAACGGCTACGTCGAAGGGCTCGCAATGACCCACGACGGACTGGTCAGCGAAGGCGCGGGCGAAAACGTCTTCGTGGCGGTGGCCGGCAAGCTCTACACGCCGCCCTACTCCGCCTCCATCCTGCCGGGGATTACCCGCGACACGGTGATCAAGCTGGCCAGGGGGCTGGGCATTCCGGTCATCCAGGAGGCCCTGCCGCGCGAAGTGCTTTACATTGCCGACGAAGTGTTCCTGGCGGGCACGGCGGCGGAAATCACGCCGGTTCGCAGCCTGGACCGCCTGACCATAGGAAACGGCAAGCCCGGCGAGCTGACCCGGGCCCTGCAGGATGCGTTTTTCGGGCTGTTCGACGGGCGCACTGACGATCCGCGCGGATGGCTTGAGCCGGTGCAAAACATCGAGCAGGAGGACTGATCAGCATGTCGGGACAGACCCTGCTCGCAAAAATCTGGGACGCTCACGAAGTCGTCCCCGAAACGCCGGACACGCCGGCGGTGCTCTACATCGACCTGCACCTGGTGCACGAGGTCACGACGCCGCAGGCCTTCGACGTCCTGCGCGCAAACAGCCTGCCGGTGCGCCGGCCGGACCGCACGCTGGCGACCATGGACCACTCGACGCCGACGGAGCCGGCTTCCACCCTGGAGGAACTGGAGAAGGTCGCGCTGCCCGGGGCGGCCGCCCAGGTTCGCGCCATGATCGAGAACTGCAGGGACTTCGGCGTGGAATTGCGCGGCCTGGGCAGTCCCGAACGCGGAATCGTGCATGTCGTAGGTCCCGAACAGGGCGCCACCTGGCCGGGCCACACGGTGGTTTGCGGAGACAGCCACACCAGTACCCACGGCGCCTTCGGCGCGCTGGCCTTCGGCATCGGCACCACCGAGGTGGGCCACGTGCTCGCTACGCAGTGCCTGCTGCAGCGCCGGCCGGGAGCGCTGGCGGTAAACGTGAGCGGCCGCCTGGGCGCCGGGGTGACTTCAAAGGACCTGATCCTGGCGATCATCCGCAAGCTGGGCGTTGGCGGCGGAACCGGTCGGGTCCTGCAGTATCGCGGCGAAACCATCCGGGCGCTGACCATGGAGCAGCGCATGACCATGTGCAACATGAGCATCGAGGCCGGCGCCCGCGCCGGCATGGTTGCCCCCGACGATACGGCCTACGAATGGCTGTACGGGCGCCCCATGGCGCCGGCGGGCGCCGAATGGGACGTTGCGCTTGCCCGCTGGCGCGAACTTGAGGACAGCGGTGATGCGGAGTTCGACCGGGAAGTCAGCCTGGATGCCGGGCAACTCCGCCCGATGGTGACCTACGGCACCAATCCCGGAATGTCGGCGCAGATCGACGAACCGGTGCCCGGAAGCGGCGATCCCGCCATCGACAAGGCGCTGGCCTACATGGGCGTGGAGCCGGGCAAACCGTTGCAGGGACGCGAGGTGGACATCGTGTTTCTCGGCAGCTGCACCAATTCCCGGATGAGCGACCTGCGCTCCGCCGCGGAACTGATGCGCGGACGCCGGGTGGCGGACAGCGTGCGCATGCTGGTGGTGCCGGGATCGCAGATCGTAAAGCGCGAGGCCGAGGCCGAGGGCCTGCACGAGGTTTTCCTGTCGGCGGGCGCCGAATGGCGCGAAGCCGGCTGCTCGATGTGCATCGGCATGAACGGCGACACGGTGGGCGCCGGAAAACTCTGCGTCAGCACCAGCAACCGCAACTTCGAAGGCCGGCAGGGACCGGGCGCGCGCACCGTCCTGGCCAGCCCGCTGACCGCTGCGGCCAGCGCCATACGGGGCTGCGTGGCGGACCCGCGCGAGCTGATGGACGGCTGAGCGAGGGAGCGTCATGGAAAAAATCACCCGCATCCGGTCGCGCACGGTCGTCCTCGATATCGACAACGTCGACACCGACCAGATCATTCCCGCGCGCTACCTCACGACCACCGGGCGCGACGGCCTGGGCGAGGCGGCCTTCCATGACTGGCGGTACGCCAAGAGCGGGGAGCTCAACCCCGATTTCGTGCTCAACCGCGCGGAGAACCGGGGCCGCACCATCCTGATCGCGGGCGACAACTTCGGTTGCGGCTCCTCGCGTGAACATGCCCCGTGGGCACTGCTGGACATCGGGCTCAAGGCCGTGATCAGCACCAGCATCGCCGACATCTTCCGCAACAACTCGCTCAAGAACGGCTTCGTTCCGGTCGTGATCGATGAAGAGCCCCACCGCTGGCTGCTGGCCAACCCGGGAGCGGAAATCGCGATCGACCTGGAGCAGGCGCAGGTCGAACTTCCCGACGGGCCGCCCTGCCCGTTCGAGATTGACCGTTTCGCGCGCTACTGCCTGATGAATGGCGTCGATCAACTCGGTTACCTGCTTAAGCAGAGCGACCGGATCAGCGCCTGGGAGGCCAGCCATTGACGTCCCTCATTGCCGTTCTTCCCGGCGACGGAATCGGGCCGGAGGTCATGTGCGCGGGCCTGCGGGTGCTGCGGGCCGCAGCTGCCCGGCACTCGCTGGATATTGAAACGCGCAAGGCGCCGTTCGGCGGCAGCGCGCTCGATCGGCTCGGCAACCCCTTCCCCCCTGCAACGCGTGACCTGTGCCTCGACGCCGACGCGGTGCTGCTGGGCGCGGTCGGCCTGCCGGGCCCGCCGCCGTCGGATCCGGCCCTGCGCCCGGAACAGGGCCTGCTGAATCTGCGCGCGCTGCTCGGCGTCTACGCGAACCTTCGCCCGATACGTCCGTTGCCAGGCGCTACCGACGCCTCGCCGCTACGCGCGGACAAGCTGGCCGACGTGGATCTGATCGTCGTGCGGGAGCTCACCGGCGGCGTCTATTTCGGCGACAAACAGGAAGGAGACGACAAGGCCAGCGACCTGTGCAGCTACAGCAGCGAGGAAGTCGAGCGGGTCGTGCGCTACGCGGCGGACCTCGCATCCAACCGCCGCGGCCGGGTGACATCCATCGACAAGGCCAACGTGCTGGCCACCTCGCGCCTGTGGCGGACGGTTACGAGCCGCGTCATGGCCGAAGAGTTCCCGGAAATCGAACTTGAGCACCTGCTGGTGGACGCCGCGGCGATGCGCCTGCTGACCCACGCCGCCCGATTCGACGTCCTGGTGACCGAAAACATGTTCGGCGACATCCTCACCGACGAAGCGTCGGTACTGACCGGCTCGCTGGGAATGGCGCCTTCGGCGTCCGTCGGAGAAGGCCGGCGGGCCCTGTACGAACCCATTCACGGCACCGCGCCGGATATCGAGGGCCGCAACGTGGCGAACCCCTGCGGCATGATCCTTTCCGTGGCGATGATGCTGGAATTGAGCCTGGACAGCCCCCGGGCCGCGCGTGAGGTCGAAGCGGCAGTCGCCGCCGCCATCGCCGACAACGTGCGCACGGCCGACATTGCGGGCGAAGGGCGGGCCGCGTCAACGGAAGAATTCACCGACGCGGTGCTGGACCGCCTGAAACCATGACATCGAAATGGAAGCGCAGCGAGCGCGTACAAATCGCAGTACAGAAGTCCGGCCGGCTCACCGAACACTCACTGGCGCTGCTGAAGCGCTGCGGCCTGCGGCTCACACAAGGCGCCGACGAACTGCTGGTGGTGGCGGAAAACATGCCCGTGGACGTGCTGCTGGTGCGCGACGACGAGATTCCGGGCCTGGTGCGCGACGGCGCCTGCGACCTGGGCATCGTCGGCCTGAACGTGGCCGAGGAGCAGCGGCTGGGGCTGGAAAGCGGCCAGCCCGCCCCCGCGAGCATCCGCAGCCTGGCGTTCGGCGATTGCCGCCTGTCGATGGCCTACCCCAGGGACGGCGGGGCGCGTCGGGTCGGCGATCTTGAGGGTCTGCGCGTCGCTACGAGCTACCCGCGTATAACCGCACAGTTCCTTGCCGGAGCCGGCGTGAATGCGGAAGTTGTCCCTTTCTCCGGCGCCGTGGAACTGGCGCCGCGCCTGGGCCGCGCCGAAGCCGTCTGCGATCTGGTTTCCAGCGGCAAGACACTGGCGGCCAACCAGCTCAGGGAAGGCGAAACAGTGCTGGAGAGCCGCGCAACGCTGCTCCTGAGCCCCGCTGAGTTACCGGCCGCGCGCAGGGACACGGTCGAACTGCTCAAGCGCCGCATGGACGGCGTCATGCAGGCCCGCGAAACCAAGTACATCATGCTGCACGCGCCGCGCGCCGCGCTGGCCACCATCGCAAAGCTGCTTCCCGGATCCGAGGCCCCCACGATCATGCCCCTGGAAGGGCGCGATGACCGCGTGGCCATGCATGCGGTGTGCCGGGAAAGCGTCTTCTGGGAGACGCTGGAGGCCCTCAAGGATGCGGGCGCCAGTTCCGTGCTGGTATTGCCGGTGGAGAAGATGCTGGAATGACGCCCATCCCGCCTCTCTACCACTGGAACGGCCTGGACCGGCAACAGCGCCGGACGGTCCTCGAGCGCATTGCCGCTCCGGCCGAGCCTGCGCTGGCGGCGCGCGTGAAGGACATCATGGAGCAGGTGCGCGCTGGCGGCGACCACGCGCTCAAGAAACTCGAAGCGGAACTGGACGGCGTGGAGCTCGACGACATCGAAGCCGGCGAGAAGGAGATCGGGGAGGCCGGCGAGCAGCTTTCCGGACAACAGCGCGACGCGATTCACACGGCGCTTGAGAACATTCGCGCCTGCCACGCGGCCCAAAAGCCCGGGGACACCCGCACGGAGCCGGTTCCCGGTGTGGTTTGCGAGCAGCGATATCGTCCCTTGCAGGCCGTCGGCTTGTACGTGCCGGCCGGCTCCGCCCCCCTGCCCTCCACGGCCATGATGCTGGCCGCGCCGGCGCAGTTGGCCGGCTGCGCGCAACGTATTCTCTGCGCGCCTCCCGCCGCCGACGGCAGCGTCAATCCGGCGATTCTCTACGTGGCGCAACAGTGTGAAGTGCACCGGGTGTTCAAGCTGGGCGGGGCCCAGGCGATCGCCGCGATGGCCTACGGCACGGAAAGCGTCCCCCGGGTCGACAAGATCTTCGGGCCCGGCAGCCGTTGGGTCGCCGCGGCCAAGCAGCAGGCGGCGATGGAGCCGGGCGGACCGGCACAGGACCTCCCCGCGGGCCCGACCGAGGCCATGGTCATCGCCGACCACAGCGCAAACCCCGAATTCGTCGCTCTGGACCTGCTGAGCCAGGCCGAACACGGAGAGGACGCACACGTACTGCTGCTTTGCCTGGACGAGAAGCTGGCCACGGCGGTCCAGGAAGCCATCGCCGGCCAGTTGCGCACCCTGCCCCGCACCGACGTGCTGGAGAAATCGCTGTCGTCCGGCGCCTTGCTGGTCGTGGATTCCCTGGATATGGCCGTCGAATTAGCCAATCGCTACGCTCCCGAGCACCTGCTTCTACAGGTCGCGGACCCGCGCTCGCTGATGGCGACAATCCGCAATGCGGGCGCCGTTTTCCTCGGGCCCTGGTCGCCGGAATCGAGCGGCGATTACTGCAACGGCGCCAATCACGTGCTGCCCACCTACGGCAGCGCCCGCTGGGCCAGCGGCCTCGGGCTTGCCGATTTCTACAAGCGCATCAGCGTTCAGGAACTTACGCAGGAAGGCCTGGGAAGCATTGCGGGCTCCATTGCCACGCTGGCCCGCACCGAGGGACTGGAAGCCCACGCGCGCGCCGCGGAAGTGCGCGGGAGGCTGGAATGATGAGAGAAGGAAAACTTCGTGCCGGCGGCAACAGCCTGAAGCGCTCCTTGCCGTCGGCCCTGGTGCTGGGACTGCTCGCCGTCACGGCGTCGGCGGACTCCACGGTGCTGCGTTGCGGAACCCTGGTCGATGTCGAGCGCCGGCAACTGGTTCGGCAGCAGGACATCCTTGTCGCCGACGGCGTCATAGCCGATCTTGGGTCCGAGCTTGCCGAGCCGGACGGCGCCACCGTCATCGACCTCGGCGGACATTACTGCCTGCCCGGCCTGATCGACGCGCACACGCACCTGATGCCCGGCGGGAGTGGCCTGAATTTTTCCAGCGCCGAAAAAACGCTGATCGCGCTCAGGAACGCGCAGACGATGCTGCAGCATGGCTATACGACCCTGCGCATACCGGGTGACGGCGACATCGGCTTCGGATCCATCGCCTTGCGCGACGCGATCGCGGAGGGCCTGTTCACGGGCCCCCGAATGCAGGTGGCGCCGCACTTTCTTTGCCCGCTCGGTGGGCATTGCGACCGCAACGCCCTTGCTGCGGACAGCGGGGTGCCGACGGCGGCGCATGTCATCGCGGCCGGTGAGGACGCGGCCCGCGAGGCGGTACGCCGCGAACTCAAGTACGGAGCGGACTGGATCAAGGTGCATGCGACAGGCGGCATCATGTCCACAGGCGACGACCCCTGGGTACAGGCGTTCACCGACAGCGAGCTCGCCGCCTTCTCCGACGAAACCCATCGTCACGGCAAGAAGATCACCGCGCACATTCACGGCGCAGACGCCGTCAAGTCCGCCGTACGGGCCGGCTTCGACAGCGTGGAACACGGCACGCTGATGGATGACGAGGCCATCGAGATGATGGTCGAGTCGGGAACCTGGCTGGTGCCGACCGTCTACGTGCTCGATTACCTGGTGGAGAGTACGCAATCGCGCCGGATCACCCCTGAAATCATGGCCAAGGCCCGCGCCGTCGCGGAAATAAGGGACGTCAGCTTCAGGAAAGCCTACGAGGCAGGCGTAAGAATGGCCGTGGGCTCCGACCAGGTATTCCCCCACCGGCACTCCGCCAGGGAGTTCGCCGCGCTGGTCAGACAGGGCGTGACACCGATGGACGCCATCGTCATGGGAACGATCAACGGCGCCACGCTGCTCGGCCTTGAGGACGACATCGGCAGCGTCGCGGTGGGCAAGCAGGCCGATATCATCGCCGTGCCGGGCAACCCCCTGGACGATATTTCGATACTGGAAAAAGTCGGGTTCGTGATGCTCGGCGGCCGGATCATCCGCAACGACTGACTCATGAGCTGGATCACATCATTGGCGCGGGAAGCCGTGCAGAAAGGCCGGGCCTACAAGGCGCCCACAACGCCGAGCCTGGCCCGGCTGCACGCCAACGAGTTGCCCTGGGCGCCCCCCTACGACCCGGCGCCGGGCAGGCTCAACTTTTACCCGCTCCTGTACCCCGCGGCGCTGACCGAAAGAATGGCCGAACACTACGGCGTGCGGCCGGAGGAGGTTGCCGTGACCCGCGGCAGCAGCGAGGGCATCGACTGCCTGTACCGGGCCTTCTGCGAATCCGGCCGGGACAGTGCGATCTTCTGCCCCCCGTCGTTCGAGATGTTTCGCTGGTACGGCCGTTTGCAGGGCGCGCGAGTCCTTGAGGTTCCATTGCGGGCCGCAGACGGCTTCTCGCTCGACGTGCCGGCCATCAAGGCGGCCTGGTCCGACGACGTCAAGCTCCTGATCCTGTGTTCCCCGAACAACCCCACGGGCAATCTGATGGACCCGGACGACCTCCTGGAACTGGTGGAACACGCCCGGGGAAGAACGGTCGTGGTGCTTGACGCCGCCTACTGCGAGTTCGCGGGCCAGAACCCGGGCGCCGAGTGGATCACGGCCCACCCGCACGTCGTGGTCCTGCGCACGGTTTCCAAAGCCCTTGGGTTGGCCGGCGTGCGCTGCGGCGCCCTGATTGCCTGCCCGGAGATCATCGGGCTGATGCGCCGCGTACAATCGCCCTACAGTTTCTCCGCCCTGTGCGAGCACACCGTGCTTGAGGCCCTGAAGCCGGAAAACCTGGCCAGGATGCGAGGCCGCACGGCACTTGTCATCGAGGAGCGCGAACGCCTCGGCCCACAGCTTGCGGATCTTCCCCAGGTAACGACCGTGTATCCCAGCCGCACCAACTTCGTGTTACTCAAAGTCGCCGACGCCGATGGCTTCACCGCCGCGGCCCGTGACGGCGGCTACCTGCTGCGCAGAATTCCCGATGAACCGGGGCTTGAGTCCTGCGTGCGCATAACGCTGGGCACGCCGGAGCAGAACGACTGCCTGCTGGCGACGCTGAGGGCGGCGGCATGAGCGCGCGCATCGCATTCGTGGACCGTGACGGCACCCTGATCGAGGAGCCGACCGACTTCCAGGTCGACAGCCTTGCGAAGCTCAGGCTGGCGCAAGGCGTCGTGCCCGCGCTGCGGAAATTGCAGGATGCCGGCTTCGAACTGGTGATGGTCAGCAACCAGGACGGGCTCGGCGCCGACAGCTTCCCACAGGAAGACTTCGACGGCCCGCACGAATTCCTGATGACGCTGCTCGCCTCCCAGGGCATCGAAATTGCCGATGTCTTCGTTTGTCCGCACGTTGCCGAAGACGGCTGCGAATGCCGCAAACCGCGCACCGGCCTGGTGAATGAATTCATGCGCACGCGACCGGTGGATCGCGACGCCAGCGTGATGATCGGCGACCGTGACACCGACATGCAGTTCGCCGACAACCTGGGCGTACGTGGCTTCCGGGTCGACGCCGGGCAACCGGGTAGTTGGGAGCAACTCGTCCGCGAGATCGTCGATGCGCCGCGGATCGGCCGCGTGCGCCGCAAGACCCGCGAGACGGACCTGACCGTGGAAGTCGATCTCGACGCACCGCCCGGAGCCGAAGTGGCCACCGGAATCGGTTTCTTCGACCACATGCTGGAGCAGCTGGCCAAGCACGGCGGCTTCGGGCTCAAGCTCGACTGCAAGGGCGATCTGGAGGTGGACGAGCATCACACTGTCGAGGACTGTGCCCTGGCGCTGGGCGCAGCCCTGAAGGACGCGCTCGGCGACCGGCGGGGAATCAGCCGCTTCGCTTCCGAGCTGCCCATGGACGAAGCCGACGTCAAGGTCCTGCTGGACCTGTCCGGGCGCCCGTGGCTCAAGTTCAGGGGCAAATTCGCACGGGACCGCGTCGGAGGACTGCCGACCGAACTGGTCGAGCATTTCTTCCGTTCGCTGGCGGAGGCCAGCGGCGCCACGCTGCATATCCGGGTGCGCGGCGAGAACACCCACCACATGATCGAGTCCTGCTTCAAGGGCGTGGGAAGGGCCCTGCGCCAGGCAATTTCGCGCGAGGGAGGGGACATTCCCAGCACCAAGGGCGTCCTGTGAACGCGGACACGGCCCGGGTGGACCGGGACGTGGCGCTAGTGCCGTGTCACGCCCGTATCGGCGCATCAGAGCGCGCCTGACGTGTTCCTGCAAGGCGCAGGCGGCATGGAATACTCGCTGTATTGCAAACGGCTGCAACGCAGCAGGGGCGCGTCAGGCGCGCTCCCGAAGGGCGTGTCTCCCGTTGCCCGCGGCCGCGTTGCGCCCCTTGGCAATGGGAGGCGCCATTCCCGGCGGGACGCGTCTTGCCGCGAACAACGGGAGACACGCTGATGCGCCGATACGGGCGTGACACGGCACTAGTGGATTGCGGCGGGGCCAACATTGCATCCCTGCGGTTCGCCCTCGAGCGCCTGGGCGTGAAGGCGCACTTCACGCGCGACGCCCGCAGGATCGAAGGCGCGGAGCGGGTACTCCTGCCGGGCGTAGGCGCCGCCGGGGCCGGCATGGGAAGGCTGGCTGACGCGGGCCTCCTGGAGCTCATACCCCGCCTGACGCAACCCGTGCTGGGTATCTGCCTGGGGATGCAGTTGCTCTATGAGGGCTCCAGCGAGGACGATACGCCCTGCCTTGCCGTCATACCCGGTCTGGTTGACCTGCTCGAAGCTTCTCCCGAGCACACCATCCCGCACATGGGGTGGAACCAGGTGGATCGGCGCGCGGAATCGCGCCTGTTCGACGGCATTCCGGACGGTTCCTGGTTCTACTTCGTTCACAGCTATGCCGCACCGCCCGGCGAGCACTGTGTGGGCGACACCGAGCATGGCCGCCGCTTCGCTTCTGTCGTGAACAGGGACAATTTCTTCGGCGTGCAGTTTCACCCGGAACGTTCGGGGCGGCACGGGCAGCGCCTGCTGAAGAATTTCCTTGAACTTCCGTGGAACTGATACCTTCGATCGACCTGATGGGCGGACGGGTGGTGCGCCTGCACCGCGGCCGCTTCGATGACGCGGTCTTTTATTCGCACGGCGCCCTGGAGCTGGCCCGGAACTGGTCGCGCCTGGGCGCCCGCAGCCTCCATGTGGTCGATCTCGACGGCGCACGTTCGGGGCGGAGGGAAAACGCCGCCATTGTTTCCCGCGTCGTGGCGGAGACATCGCTCGCCGTTCAGGTGGGCGGCGGCATACGCGACGGCGAATCCCTGGACGCGGTCTTCGCGAGCGGAGCAAAGCGGGCGGTGAGCGGCAGTGCGCTCGCGGAGGACCCTTCCCGGGCGGGCCGCTGGGTGAAACGCTACGGTTCCGGTCGCCTGGTCGCGGCACTGGACGTGCGTGCCGGCAACGAACCCGAAGTGCTGACCCGGGGATGGGTGCGGGAGAGCGGCCACTCCCTGTGGGAACTCCTGGATCTGCTCCTGGAACAGGGCTTTCGATGGTTTCTGTGCACCGACGTCAGCCGTGACGGCATGCTCAGCGGCCCGAATACGGACCTGTACGCCGAGTGCGTTGAGCGCGCGCCCACGGCCTCTTTTATCGCCTCCGGCGGCGTATCGCGGGCGGAGGACCTCAAGGCGCTGGCCGACACCGGCGTGGCGGCGGCGGTCTCCGGCAAGGCCCTGCTGGAAGGGCGCATCAGCGCCGAGGAAGCCGAACAGTGCTGGCGCGGCGGATAATCCCCTGCCTCGACGTGCGCGACGGCCTGGTCGTCAAGGGCGTGCGTTTCCGCGGCCACCGCGTGATGGGCGAGATCATGGACCTGGCGCGCCGTTACCGCGAGGAACATGCCGACGAAGTCGTGTTCTACGACATCACCGCCAGTCCGCACGGCCGTTCCGTGGACCGAAGCTGGATCCTGCGCGTGGCGGAGGTGCTGGACATTCCCTTTTGCGTGGCCGGCGGCATCCGCGATGTCGCGGGGGCCGAGGAAGTACTGATGAACGGCGCCGACAAGATCTCCGTCAACAGCCCGGCGCTGGCCGATCCTGACCTGATCGGCGAACTGGCCCGCCGCTTCGGCTCGCAATGCGTGGTGGTGGGAGTCGACAGCAGCGGCGGCGACGGCCGGTGGCGGGTGCATGAGCTGACCGGCGACCCGTCGCTCAGCCGCGAGGCCGGGCGCGATACGCTGGACTGGGTCCGCGAGGTACAGGACCGGGGCGCGGGCGAAATCGTGCTCAACTGCATGAACATGGACGGCGTGCGCCAAGGCTATGACGTCGAACAGCTGTGCGCGGTGCGCGACTGCTGCAGCGTCCCGCTGATCGCCTCCGGCGGCGCCGGGGCCCCGCACCACTTCGTCGAAGTCTTTTGCCGGGCGCGCGTGGACGGCGCGCTGGCCGCGACCGTATTTCACTCGGGACAGATCGCGATCCCCGATCTCAAGGAGTACCTGGCCACCCGCAACGTGGCGGTGCGCGAATAGGGGTCAGCGGCGGGAGCGCAGTTCCTCCAGGACCTCGGCGAGCGAAACGCCGGAGCCTTCAAGCAGCACCAGCAGGTGATAGATCACGTCGGCCGCCTCGGCGCGCACCGCCCGCGGGTCGCCGCCAGCCGCCGCCAGCGCCAGTTCCACCGATTCCTCGCCGAATTTCTGCGCCACGCGCTGAATGCCTTCGCCCAGCAGTCTTGCCGTGTAGCTTTCTTCCGGCGCCGCCCCGGCGCGCGAGCGGATAACCGCTTCAAGCTCCAGCAGGAAGTCCGCCGAAGCCCCTCTGCCTTCGATGTTCACTCAATCACCTCCTCCGCGGCGGGTTCCCGCAGGTTGTAATTCGAGGCCATTACACGGCCGTAGGCGCCGGCGTTGGCGAACAGCAGCACATCGCCCTCGCGGCACTCGGGCAGCATGCGATCGCGAGCCAGCACATCGCCGCTCTCGCAGATCGGGCCGACCACGTTCACCAGCCGCGTCGCCGGTTCCTCCAGTCTGCTGAGGTTGTGCACCTCGTGGTAGGAACCATAAAGCGCCGGACGTATCAGCGAGTTCATCCCGGTTTCCACGCCCACGTAGCGGGCGCCGCTCTTGCCCTTGACCTGGGTGACCCGCGCCAGCAGCACGCCGGCCTCGGCCACGACATAGCGGCCGGGTTCGAGCCAGAATTCCAGTTCGCGGGGCGCGTTTTCGCGGCAGCGCGCCAGGTCCCTGTCCAGCTCCGCGAGGTCCAGGGCTTGCTCGCCCCCGTGCTGGGGTACGCCCAGTCCGCCGCCGAGATTGATCACGCGGACATCCGGAAAGTGCTCCAGGCACTCAAGCAGCGTCCCGGCGATCGGGGACCAGGCGCCGGGATCCATCACGCCGCTTCCCATATGGGCATGCAGCCCGGTAACCCGAGCGCCGGCCGCAGCCGCGGCCTCGGCGGCCCGCTGCGCTTCGAATAACGGAACCCCGAACTTGGAATGCACGCCGGCCGTGCGCACGTGCCGGTGCAACCCGCGCCCCACGCCGGGATCCAGGCGAACGAACAGGTCCCTTCCGGCAAACAGGTCCGGCCATTCCAGCAGCACGCCGAGGTTGTCCACCGTCAACTGAACGCCGGCTTCCAGCGCCTCGCCGTACTCGGACCGCGGCGCGAAGTTCGGCGTAAAAAGGATGCGTCCCGGATCATGCTCCGGGAACAGCTCTCGTAGCAGCCGGATTTCATTGGGCGACACGCACTCGAACTCCAGTCCGCTGCCGCGCACCCGCCTGAGCACGCCGGGATTCGAATTGGCCTTGATCGCGTAGTAGACGCGGTCTATCGATTCCATGCCCTTGAGCCGCCCCGCCTGCTCCGCCACGCGGTCAAGGCTGTAGGCATAGGTCGCGCCCCGCTCCGCCGCAAGCTTCAACAGTTCGGCGCGCCTTTCGACCCACCATGGCGCGTCGGCGCCGGTGGACGCGACGGGCGCCGGCTCGGTCAGTTCCTCCCAGGCGGGACCGAACAGTTCGTCGCTGGCCTCCGGCACGATCAGCCGCCCATGCAGACGCTGCGCCAGTCTGCGGGCCTGTGCCGGCTCCACCACGAAGCTGATGTTCAGATCGCTGGCCGCCTGGCTCAACAGGTGAATCGGCTGTTCGCGAAATGCCTCCAGCGCCGGCCCGACATCGTGCAGGACCGCCCGGATGCGCCGTCCTACGAGAGTCACGACGCTGGTATTGGTAGTGATCTTCACCTGGCCTATGCGCTCCAACTCGGAGCGCAGCCGGGCCATCAGCGCGGGGGTGAGCGCCTCGGGATCGGTATCCAGCGTAACGGTCACGTTGCTTTCCGAGGTGGAAACCAGGTCCACGGAAAGCCCGAGGTCGCCGAAGCATGCGAATACGTCCTTCAGAAAGCCGACCCGCCGCCACATGCCCAGCGTTTCCAGCGACACCAGCGGGACGCCGTTTCGCAGCATGACCGCCTTGACCCTGGCGCTGTCCGATTCCTCGGCCGGACCCACGCTGGTGCCGGGCAGCTCGGGATGCAGCGTGGACCGCACGGTCATGCCGATGCGGCTGTCGCGCAGCGGGGCGATCGACAGCGGATGCAGCACGCCGCCACCGGACGTCGCGATCTCCTGCGCTTCGGCGTAGCTGAGCCTGCTCAGCAGCCGCGCGCCGCTGATCACCCTGGGATCGGCGCTGAAAATGCCGGGCACGTCAGTCCAGATTTCAAGGCGGTCAGCTCCGATGGATGCGGCCAGCGCGGCCGCCGAAACGTCCGAACCGCCCCTTCCGAGCAGCACTTCCCCGCCTTCGCCGTTGCGGGCGATATAACCCTGTGTCAACGGCACTCCCGGAAGACTCTCGAGTAGCGCAGCCGCTTCGGGATCGGGATCGTGCTCGCAAACGGCGTGCAGCATGGATTCGCGTTCGCTGGCCCAGTCCCGCGCCGTTGCCCGCAGCAACCTCGCCGGATTCACCGGGGAAATCCGGATGCCCTTGCGTTCCAGCACCGACGCTGCAAGCCGCCCGGCAAGCCGTTCGCCCAGCGCCAGCACCTTGACCCGCGCCCGGTAGCCCGCCTCGCCGGTCAACGCTATGCCGCGGAGCAATTGCGCCAGGTTTTCCAGTTCCGGTCCCAGGCAGGCGTCCGGATCGTCGATGTTCATTTCCCGGGCCAGCTCGCGATGACGATCGCCCAGCTCCTTCTCAAGGCTCGCGTGCTCGTCGCGCCGCGCCAGCTCGATCAGGGCTTCCAGGTCGTCGGTAACGCCGGCCACGGCCGAATGCACCACGATGGGCCTTGCGCCCTGCTCGCGACGGCGGCGCACCAGGCGCGCGATCGTGTCCCAGCCGGCAGCCGTGGCCACGCTGGCGCCGCCGAACTTGAGCACTACCCAGGGCGCGCTCATGAGCTCAGTACCTTGCCGGGGTTCATGATCCCGCCCGGATCCAGGACGCGCTTGAGCGCACGCATCACCTGGAGTTTCACCGGATCTCCGAGCCGTTCCAGTTCGTCTTTCAGCAGCACCCCCACGCCGTGTTCGGCGCTGAAGCTGCCGTCCATGGACCAGGCCAGCTCACGAAGTTCGGCGCTCAGCAGCCGGCCCTGCTCGGAGAAGCGGTCCGGGTCGATGTCCCGCGGACAGGGAACGGAATAATGCAGGTTGCCGTCGCCCACGTGCCCGAACGGCAGCGCCTCGGCGCCGGGAAGGCGTTCGCGGCAAACCTCGCGCGCCGAATCGAGGAACTCGGCAATGCGTTCCGGCGGCACGGCCAGGTCGTGGCGCAAGGCCGGGCCCGATCGCCGCATCGCCTCGGGAACGCCATGGCGCAGGCGCCAGATCGCATTGCGCTGCGCTTCGCTGACCGCGCATACGGCGTCGATCAACTCGCCGCGCTCGCGGGCCGACTCAAGGAACTCGGTGAAACGTTCGGCCAGCAGGGATTCCTCGCCGGCGCCGGCCAGTTCCACGCACAACAGCCAGGGCGCATCGATGCCCCCGGGAATCGGGACGTCCTCCAGGTGCTCCTCGCAAAGCCGCGCCGCGCCGCGTGAAATCAGTTCGAAGGCGTTGAGCTCCTCGCCAAGCGCCGACTGCGCCGTACGAAAGAGCGAGACGGCCTGATCGGCCGTGGCCACGCCCAGGAGCGCAGTAATCCATGCCTTTGGACGCGGATACAGGCGCAGCGTCGCCGCGGTGATGACGCCCAGGGTCCCTTCCGACCCGATGAAGAGCTGTTTGACGTCATAGCCGGTATTGTCCTTGGCCAGCGGCTTCAGATCGGACAGTACCCGACCGTCGGGCAGCGCGACTTCCAGGCCCAGCACCAACTGGCGCGCCATGCCGTAGCGCAGCACGTGAATGCCGCCGGCGTTGGTGGACAGCACTCCGCCCAGTTGGCAACTGCCCTCCGAACCCAGGCTCAGGGGCAACAGGCAGCCCGCCTCATCGGCGCGTTCCTGCAGCGAGGCCAGCACGCAGCCGGCCTCGGCCGTCAGGCTGCCGGCGCCGAGCTCGCGCACCCGCCGCTGCCGGTGCAGGCTGAGCAGGATCTCGTTCGCCTTCGAATGCGTGCCACCGCACAGCCCGGTGCGGCCGCCCACCGGCACCACGCCGACGCCCCGGGCATTGCAGGAGGACAGAACGCGGGCGGTCTCGCCGGCGTCCTTCGGCGCTACCAGCAGCCGCGACCTGCCGCGGTAGCGCCCGCGCGGCTCTTCCAGATAGGGCTCGAGCAGCGCAGCGTCGGCAATGCAATGCCGCTCGCCGACTATCGAGGCAAGCTCCCGTGTTAGTGTCGTGTCTCGCCTGTATCGTCGCATCAGCGTGTCTCCCGTTGTTCGCGGCAAGGCGCGTCCCGCCGGGAATGGCGCCTCCCATTGCCCAGGGGCGCAACGCCGCC
>LXNI01000361.1_pt1 | contig 54708 bp, 50 predicted proteins | sample 809091 | NCBI WGS metagenome assembly LXNI01 (sample SAMN04870527, study PRJNA318959) | sponge metagenome | biome: 01000161; feature: marine sponge reef; material: water | host: Sarcotragus foetidus | place: Greece: Milos, Mediterranean Sea | collected 2013-05-29 | depth 5-7 m
GTCGCCGCGCTCATCGACCTCCTCGACGGGCGCGCCGTGCCACAAGAGATCCACATCGACCACGTCTGGATCAACCGCGACAACGTCGACCAGTACTACGACAACACCGGATTCCCCATCCACGACCTGGGGCCGTAGTCCGTAGTCGGTAGTCCGTATACGGAACCGCGACCGACGAGTGGGGTGTGCCGCGGGAGCAATCCCGCGGCACACCCCGTCTCCAGCGGAGGAGCCGCCATGACGACCAACGCCATCGAACTGCGCGACATCAAGAAGTCCTTCGGCCCGGTCGAAGTGCTCGAGGGCGTGACGCTCAACGTTCCGCCCGCGCAGTGTTACGGGCTGGTGGGCGACAACGGGGCCGGGAAATCCACGCTGTTGAAGATCCTTAGCGGCGTGCATCCCCGCGACGCCGGCGAGATCCTGGTGGAGGGCGAGCCGGTGGACTTCCACACCGCCATCGACGCCCGTATCGCCGGCATCGAGATGATCTACCAGGATCTGGCGCTGGCGGAGGATCTCGACGCGGCTTCCAACATCTTCCTGGGGCGAGAGCGCCAGAAGGGCCGCGGGCCCGGACTGAAACGCCTCGACCACAAGCGCATGCACGCCGAGGCGGCCGAAGTGCTCGCATCGGTCGGCAGCCCCATGCCGACCGACCGCAAGGTCAAGGCGCTGTCGGGTGGCGAACGCCAGCTCGTGGCCGTGGCCCGGGCGTTGGAGTTCAATCCCCGGATCCTGCTGATGGACGAGCCGACCGCGGCACTGTCGGTGGAGAAGGTGACCGTCGTCAACCGGCTGATAGCGAGGCTGAAGGACCGCGGCGTGACGATGATCCTGGTGAGTCACCGCTTCACCGACCTCATCCAGGTGGCCGACACCATCGGAGTGCTGGTCCACGGCAGGATCGTGGACGAGTTCGACGTGGCCGAACAGACCATGGACGACATGACGACCCGCATTGTGCGCCTGATGAGCGAGGCAGCCGTAGGAGCGGTCCAGTGAACGATCAGGCCAGCGACCGGAACCCACCCCCCGAGGCGCCGTCGCCGGCAGCGGCCCGTGGGATCACGAGCAGAGGGGTCGGCTGGGCCCGTAACACCGTCAGCGATGTCGGCCCCGGACTCTTCATGATCCTCGGCCTCGAGATCCTGGTCTTCTGGCGAACGGCGCACCCGTACTTCCTCACGCAGAGCAATTTCATCGAGATCGGCAAGCGGATGACGATCATCGGCATCGCGGCCGTCGGCGAGACCTTCGTCATCATCGCCGGCGGCTTCGATCTCTCGGTCGGATCGGTCGCCGCCATGGCCAGCGTGGGATCGGCGTGGGTGGTGGACAACGGCGGCTCCCTGGTCCTCAGCGTGCTGGCGGCCCTGGCCATCGGAGCGCTCATCGGGGTCGTTAACGGCGCCATCACCGGTTACGGGCGGATCAACCCCCTGATCACCACGTTGGGGACCTTCGCCATCGTCCGCGGGCTGGCTTACGTCCTCACGGACAACAAGCAGATAACCGTCAGCCACGAGGGATTCCAGAACCTCGGGAAGCACAGCGCGGCCGGCCTGCCCTACATCGTGTGGATCCTGCTGGGCACCTACGTGGTGTTCGGCTTGATCATCCCGCGATACCGCTTCGGTAGATACATGTACGCCATTGGATCCAACGAGCGCGCCGCCGCCCTCGCCGGCGTGCACGTCAACCGTTGGAAGCTCGTCTTCTACGGTGTCTCGGGCATGATGGCGGGCCTTGCCGGGCTGGTCAACGCCACTCGGCTGGGGACCGGGATTCCTTCGTCATCCATTGGGCTTGAGTTGGCGGTGATCACCGCCGTCATCCTGGGCGGGGCAAGTCTCCTGGGGGGGCGGGGACGCCTGCTCGGCACCTTCCTCGGCGTGCTCTTCCTGTCCTGTCTCCTCACCGGGTTGATCCAGTCGGGTGCGGAGCCCGAGTTCCAGCGGGTGGCGCAGGGCAGCGCCCTGATCCTCGCTGTGCTGTTCGACGAGTGGCGGCGCGGTCGCCTCTCCCGTGGGTGACGAGCGGGAGCCGGCGAGGCTCAGCCACCACTTCCGGGTCAGCGATCCCGCCGAGTACGCCAAGCGCCACGCCACGGTCTGGCCCGAGATCGAGGAGCTGCTGCGCCGCTGCGGCTTCGGTCGCTACGACATCTACCTCTGGGGCGATGTCGTAATCAGCTTCATCGAGGTGGACGACTACGCGGCCGCCGCGGCGCGCTACAACGCCAGCGCCGTCGGCGCCCGCTGGGAGGAACACTTCGCCGACCTGATCACCATCGACGAGACCGACGAGCACGGCTGGGCCAAACCCTTCGACCACGTCTGGAGCCTGTAGGCCTCCGTCGGCGGGCGACGAGTGTCAGCGCCGCCTGCTGCCAACCGCACGAAATCGGAGACCGGCCGGTCATGGCCCTGACCTGGCATCAGCGTCAGCACTAGGGTGACCGTCACGCTGCCACGGCAGTCGAACGACGAGGAAGGACTCGACGATGAACGTAGAGGAGACGGGTGCCGGCGGCGGCTACCCGGCACGGCTCGAGATCGACTACCCGGAGCAGCTGAGCCGCGTCAAGACGCTGTTCCGCATCATTCTCGTGATCCCGATCGCCGCCGTGGCTGCGGTGGTGAGCGGGAGTCTCATCCTCTGGGAGACATCGAACGAGTCGTTCAACGACTTCATTGATGGGTTGGCCGTAACGGGCGGCTTTCTGTTCCTAGCGACGCTTCTCATGCTCGTGTTCCGCGGCAAGTATCCGCGCTGGTGGTTCGACTGGAACTTGGAGCTCGCGCGCTTCATCACGCGCGTCGTCGCCTACCTGGGTCTGCTGCGGGACGAGTACCCGTCGACCGACGAACGGCAGGCCGTCCATCTGGATCTGGACTATCCCGACGCGGCGCACGACCTCGACCGCCTCCTGCCGATCGTGAAGTGGATTCTGGCAATCCCGCACTACGTCGTGCTGGCGGTTCTCTGGGTGGCCACGGTCGTGGTCACGGTGATCGCCTGGTTCGCGATCATCTTCACGGGACGCTACCCGCGAGGCATGTTCGAGTTTGTGGTGGGTGTGAACCGGTGGTCACTACGCGTCAGTGCGTACGCGTTCCTCCTCGTCACCGACCGCTACCCGCCCTTCAGCCTGAAGGCCTGAGCCACACGCCTTAAGTCCGCCCGGCGACGGTCGCATCCGCGTCGCCGCCGGGTCAGATCATGCGACGGGCGCCACCTCCAGGAGTTCGAGGGTGATCCCCTCGGGGTCGCGGAAGTAGCCCACGCGCCTGCCCTTGTTGGGCCCGTGCGTGATCATCACCGGGGCCTCGCTGCGCGGCGTGGCGCCGAGCGAGATGAAGCGCTCGAAGTCCGCGGCGAGGTCCGTCGAGGAGAGGCACAGGTGCGCCGTTCCGGGGTTCTTGGACTCGATGTCCACCATCTCGCCCGTCGGCTCGAGGTACTCGATCAACTCCAGCAGCACGGTGGAGTTGGGGATGTGGAAGAGCGCGATGTACAGCCGCGCGCCGGGATAGCCGATCTGCTCGGCGGTGTACGGCTTGTCGAAGATGGCCTTGATGAACGGCTCGGTCTCGAACAGGGCCGAGTAGAACGCCACGGAGCGATCCAGATTCGGCACGGTGAAGCCGACGTGATGGGTGCCGGAGAGCATTGTTGATTCCCCTCGACGAGATACACGAACGGCGCCATGTATAGCCGTCGCGGCACCGCCCCCCAAGCGGGGACGGGCAACTGGATCGTCTCGATGCTGGTGCCGGACTGTTGGGCGGCGTCGCGGCACCGCCCCCCAAGCGGGGCCGGGCAACGGCGGCGCTAGTGGAAGATCAACCCGCCGTCGACGTTGAGGGCCTGCCCGGTCACGTAGTCGGCCTCGTCGCTGAGGAAGTACTGCACGGCCCGCGCTACGTCGTCGGGCGTCTGGATGCGCCCCATGGGAATGGTCGCCACCAGCGCGTCGATCGACTCCTGCTCGGTGATCCCGGCCCGCTTCGCCCGGGCCTTGTGGATCTTGGGCGTCATGGCGGTGTCGACGATGCCGGGGCAGACGGCGTTGATCTGCACCTTCGGGGCCAGTGCCATGGCGAGCGACTGCACGACGCTCACCACCGCCGCCTTGGAGGCCGTGTAGTCGACGGCGTCGGCGCGGCCCCGCTTGGCGCCGATCGAGGCGATCGCCACGAGGCGGCCGCCGTCGCCCGCCATCATGTGGCGCGCCAGCGCCTGCAGGGTGAAGAACGTCCCTTTCAGGTTGATGCCCAGCATCCGGTCCCAGGCCTGCTCGGTGAGCTCGAGGGCGGGGACGATCTCGACGATGCCCGCGGAGGTCACTCCCAACGTCAGCGGCCCCAGAGCATCGGCGGCCTCGGCGACGGCAGCCTGCATCGCCGCCGGGGACGACACGTCGGCCGGATAGCCCACGGCCCGTCCGCCGGCGTCACGGATCTCATCGACCAGAGCCTCCAGCGCTGCCGCGTCGACGTCGTTCAGCGCCAGCGCCGCCCCCGCCGACGCCAGCCGCAGCGCCACGCCTCGGCCGATGCCGTTGGCCGCCCCGGTCACGAAGGCGTTGCGCCCTTCGAGCGTTCGCCTCTCCATACTTCCTCCCCGCATGACTTGGCCCTCCTAGCTGGCCCGGCGCGCCGACACACTAACGTTGCCACCCGATGTGCGACCGCGCCGGGGCTCGGCACGAAACATTGGATCGGCAGGGTGTCTCCGCCCCAACCCGAGCGCAGAGAGAGCGTCGCGCATGAACATCCCCGCTCCCGATCCCGTCGCACTCGGCCTCGACACGCGTTCGTGGCTCCCCGACCGCCACGACCATGGCATCGCCATCGTGGGCTGCGGCGGGATCACCAACGACGGCCACCTGCCGGCCTACTCGTCGCACGGGCTGAATGTCGTGGGCTGCTACGACATCAACCCTGCTGCCGCGCAGCGCACCGCGGAACGATGGGGGATCGGGCGGGTCTACGACTCGCTGGACGAGGTCGCCGCCGACCCCGCCACCGAGGTCGCCGACATCGCCGTGCCGGCCCCGCGGCAGCTCGAACTGGTCCGCACGCTGGCCGACGCCGGCAAGCACCTGCTGTGCCAGAAGCCCCTCTCGGACGACTTCGCCGAGGCCGTCGAGATCGTCGAGCGCGCCGAGTCCGCGGGGGTCAAGCTCGCCGTGAACCAGCAGTACCGCTGGAGCCCGGTCATCCGGGCGATGCACACGCTGACGGCGCAGGGCCGGATCGGGGTGCCCACGGCCGCCTCCGTTCACGAGTCCCTGGTGAACCCGTGGGAACTCTGGCCCTGGCTGATGGACGTCCCCCGGCTGGAGATCATGTACCACAGCGTCCACTACCTCGACGGCATGCGATTCCTGCTCGGCGCGCACGGCGAGCCGGAGTGGGTCACGAGCCGGCACACCCGCCAGCCCGCCCAGGCGCCGAGCGCGGAGACCCAGACGGTCACGATCCTCGACTACGCATCCGGCCTGCAGGCCTTCGTGGCCGTGGACCACAACGACCGGAGCGACGACGTGTTCGGGAGGGTGCGCGTCCTGGGCACCGAGGGCGTCGTCTCCGGCACGATGGGGCTCTCCTACGACTACCCGCACGGGCGCGCCGACACCGTGCGCTGGTCCGCGCACGACGACCCCGGCGGCGGCTTCGAGACCGAGCTGCCGGGACGCTGGATCCCCGAGGGCTTCGTCGGACCGATCTCGTCGCTGATGGCCGCCATTGGTGACGACACCGAGCCGCCCACCAGCGGGCGCGACAACCTCAACACGCTGCGCCTCGTGAACGCCGCCTACCTGTCCGCGGCCGAGAACCGCTCGGTGCGCCCCGCCGAGATCGGCTCGGGCTGACCCCCGGCGCCGGCGACTCACACGAAGGCGCGGACGAGCAGGCTGATCGCCGCGACGGCCGAGACGGTCAGCAGCACCGGGCGCGAGTAGCCGCGGTCCAGCACGCGGGCCAGGCGTCCGGAGACGGCATACCCCACGATCTGGCCCGGGACCAGGATCGCCACCGCCAGCAGGTGCCGGGTGCCGAACTGGCCCCACGCCGCCAGCAGCGCCAGCGAGACCGACGCGCCGACGAGGAAGTACACCGACATCGTGCCCCGCAGGTGGCGCGGCGGGATGTGCTGCAGGGTGAGGGCCAGCGGCGGGCCGCCCACCCCGGTCGTCGTCCCGGCCACGCCCGAGACGAACCCGCCGAGGGCGATCACCTGCCGCCCGTGCGGCAGGCGGATCGGCGCCGCCGACAGCGCCGCCCCCGCCAGGATCACCGACGCCAGGAACACCGACAGCCCCCACGCCGAGAGCACCTCGGTGAGCAGGAACACGCCCAGGACGGCGCCCGGCACGCGGCCGACCAGCGCCCAGGTCAGCGCCGACCGGTCGATCCCGACGCGGTCCCGGCGCGCCACCATCAGGCTCATCGCCAGCGCGGCGGCCAACAACGGCCCGGGCACGAAGTCCGGATCGATCTGGATCAGGATCGGTGCGGCCACGACGTTCAGCCCGAATCCCACGCTGCCCTGCACGGCCGCCCCGGCGGCCATCACCAACATGGCGGCGGCGATCTCCCAGGGGCTCATCGGAGCATTCGGGAACCACCCGCACCGGCCATCATCGGAGCCTACGGTCGCCTCGTTCGCCGTCGGCGGAAGGCCTCGGGGCGCGTCGCCGCAGCAGATCCGCCCCGCCGGTGCGATGACCGGCGCACGTCGCTAACATCCCGCCATCGTGGCATCGCCGAGCGCAGGAGACCCCGACAAGCCTTGGTGGTTGCGGGGCAATCACGGCCCCCTCCCCGACGAGACCGAGGCGCTCGACCTGCCGGTGCGCGGCGGGATCCCCGAGGACCTGCACGGGATGTTGATCCATGTCGGCCCCAACCCGCCCCGCGGCGACTCGCCGCACTGGTTCCTCGGCGAGGGGATGCTCCACGGCCTGCTGCTGCGCGGCGGCCGAGCCGTGCGCTATCGCAGCCGCTGGGTGCGCACGCCGCGCCTGGCCGAACCGAACCGCAACCACGACGACCCCGACTGCTCGCCCGCCAACACCAACGTGGTGGTCCACGGGGGACGCATTCTGGCGCTCGAGGAGCACCACCGCCCCTACGAGGTGACCTCCGACCTCGACACGGTCGGTCCGGTCGACTTCGACGCCTCGGTGCACAACCTCACCGCGCATCCGAAGATCTGCCCGCGCACCGGCGAGATGCTGGCCTTCGCCGTCGCTGGAGACGAGCCGCGGATCGACTATTTCCGGTTCCACGGTGACGGCGTGCTCACGGCGACCACCGCGATCGACCTGCCCCGGCCGGTGATGATGCACGACTTCGCCGTGACATCGGACCACGTCGTGTTCATGGACCTGCCGATCGTGCGGGACCTCGGCGCCGCCGGCGGCCTCCCCTACCGCTGGGACCACGACCACGGCGCCCGGCTCGGCGTGATGCCCCGCGCCGGCGGCGACGTGCGGTGGTTCGACATCGATCCCTGTTACGTCTTCCACACCATCAACGCCTGCGAGATCGGCGGGCGGATCACGCTCGACGCCTGCCGCTACGACTCTCTCTGGACCGACTCGTCGGACCGGTTCGACGTGCCCGCCATGGTGCACCGCTGGACACTGGGGCTCGGCGACGGCTCGGTGCGGGAGGAGACCCTCTTCGACGTGCGCTGCGACTTTCCCCGCATCGACGACCGGCTCGTCGGCCGTCCGAACCGCTACGCCTACGTCACGACGCTCGTCGACGAGGAGACGGGCAACGTCTCCCACGGCCACCGCGTCGTGCGCCTCGACCTCGCGGCGCGCACCACCGAGCACCATCACTTCGGCCCGTCCCGGTACGCCAGCGAGGCGGTCTTCGTGCCGCGCCGCGCAGACGCCGAGGAGGACGAGGGCTACGTGCTGACGGTCGTCTACAACGCCGAGCAGCACGGCAGCGAGGTGGTCATCCTGGCCGCCGACGCCATCGGTTCGGGACCGCTGGCGACGATCACCCTCCCCAACCGGGTTCCGTACGGATTCCACTGCGCCTGGGTCCCCGCCGGCGACTGAGGCCCCCCGCGCCAGAGTGCCCACCGGCGCGACTTTTTCGACGCCGGGGACATGTGGCAGACTTTCAGCAGGAGGCCGCCGATGTCCGACCCGTCCGAGAAACTGCTTGACGCGATGAGCCTGCTGGAGTCTTTGGCGCGGGAGGTCACCCCCGAGGAAGCCGTGAACGAGATAGACGCGGCCACGCTGCAGTCCTTCTGGCGCGAGTGGCCCCACGCGGTGGGATGGGCCGGCGCCCTGTGGCGACGCCTCAACTTGGACCTCGACACGCCCTCACAGCCGGGGGACGGCAGCGGCTACGACGAGACCGGCGGCTCGGGCTGACATGGCGCCGGTGCGGGAGGTCATGAGCACCGAGGTGGTGACCCTGCCGGGCGCCACGCCGATGGTCGAGGCGGCCCGCCTCATGGTGCGGCGCCACATCGGGTCGGTGCTGGTGGTGGACGGCAGCATGCTCAGCGGCATCCTCACCGAGCGCGACGTGCTGCGCGCCGCCGCCAAGCCCACGGACATGGCCGCCGACCCGGTCTCGCGCTGGATGTCGCCCGAGCCCATCACCTGCTCGTCTGAGATCGACACCGAGGAGGCGGCGGAGATGATGCTCTCCGGCGGATTCCGCCACCTTCCCGTCGTCGACGTCACCGGTCTCGTCGGCATGGTGAGCCTGCGGGACGTCCTCAGCGCCCGCATCGGCCGCGCCGGCTGAGCGACTCGGCCCACACCGGTCTACGACGAGGCAAGCCTGCCGCCGGCGCCAAGCCGACTCGCCTCGCCGGCTCGGCGCCGGCCGTCGTTCTGCGGAAGCTGGATCGCCTCCACCGGCAGCGAAGCGGGAACCTTCGCGGGATTGAGTCCGAACTCACCGGAATGTGACGTCTCTTGTGCCGTAAAATGGAGTTCGAATTTACCGGAAAATGAAGTTTGAAATCTCCGTAAAGTGGAGTCTAGAATATACGACAAGTGGCGTTTAGTTCCGTCGGGCGTTAGCACTCGGGTAGAGCGAGAGCGCACCGAGCCAACACGGAAGGCTCCGAAACGAGGAACGTGCAGCACAACACCGGCTACCTGGCTCGTGTGGTTGACAACGAGGTCACCGAGGCGCTCGCCTCGGCGCCTGCTGTTCTCATAGAGGGCCCGCGAGGCTGTGGCAAGACCTGGACAGGGCGTAAGTTCGCCGCCAGCGAGGTCGTGCTGGACGGGAGCGAGGCTCTGCGCATCGCCGCCGAGGTGGATCCGGCTTCCATTCTCGACGGACCTGAGCCGCGTCTGCTCGACGAATGGCAACTCGTTCGCGGCATATGGAATCCGATGCGCCACACCTGCGACTGGCGGGGCGGGTTCGGCCACTTCCTGCTCACAGGATCGCAGAACCCTCCGGACGACATCACCGAGCATTCGGGCGCGGGCCGGGTGGCGCGCGTGCGGATGCGGCCCATGTCGCTGTGGGAGTCCGGGGACTCCACCGGGGAGGCGTCCCTCGCCTCGCTGATGGCCGGCGGCCGCTGCCGAGCGATGGACGCCAAGCGCACGATCAGCGACATCGCTGATCTCATCTGCCGGGGCGGGTGGCCCCGAATGATCGGAATGTCGTCGCGCATCGCGCAGGCGCGGCTGCGGGATTACCTGGGTGACATCGCTCGCATCGACATTGCTCGGGTGTCGGGAGTCAGACGCAACCCCCTCCTGGTGACAAGGCTTCTCGAATCTCTCGCCCGGAACGAGGCAACCGCGGCGACTAATTCCACGCTGCTTGCAGATCTCTCCGATGGAGGCGGCGGTCCGGCGGCCCGCTCCACGATTCGGACCTACCTGGAAGAGTTGGCCCGCATGTTCGTGATCGAGCCATTGCCGGCGTGGTCCACCCACTTGCGCTCCTCGGCGCGTCTGCGCCGGAACGCCAAGCGCTACTTCGCCGATCCTGCGCTCGCCGTGGCTGCGCTGAGCGGATCACCGGCGGCCGTGGCAGGTGATCTGGAGGCGATGGGGCTGCTGTTCGAGTCGATGGCGCTGCGCGATCTCCGCATCTACGCGCAGGCCTTCGGCGCGCGCCTCTACTACTACGGTGATGAGAGCGGGTTGGAGGCAGATTTCATCATCGACGGCATCGACGGTGAATGGGCGGCGGTGGAGATCAAGCTCGGTGGAGGGACAGCCATCACCAAGGCAATGGACTCACTCCGCGCCGTGCGCGAACGAGTTGACACAGCGCGGCGAGGGATGCCTGCGAGGCTGATCGTTGTGACCGCGTTCGGCCACGGCTACCAGACCGACGACGGGGTCGCGGTCGTACCGCTGACCGCGTTGCGGCCATGAACCCTCAAGAATCCGCAGCCGCGCAAACAGCACGAGACCGGTATACGGATCTTCGGTTGCGGGTCGCTGCGGAGGCCCGGGCCAACCATGGGGTTGCGCTCGAGGATCATCTGCGTGCTCCGGTGCAGACGTTGGTGGAGTCCGTCGCGGAGGATCTCGGCTATCCGGCGTTGGTCCTGGCTGGGGAGATCTCCGGGGCGGTCGAAGGCGCCCGCCCTGACTACACGGCGACGCGGGGCGGCCTGGTCATCGGCCACATCGAACTCAAGGCTCCGGGTGCGGGGGTCGATCCGGATGACTTCACGGGCCACAACCAACAGCAGTGGCAGCAACTTCGCCACCTGCCGAACCTGCTCTACACCGACGGGATCGACTGGATCCTCTGGCAGGACGGCCACCAAGTCGCCCGTGCCACAGCCTGGGTCGCTCCGGGCAAAGGAATCGCGGGCGCAAGGATCGAGGCGGGTGATCTGGTTGACGTACTCGACGCGTTCTGCGCCGATGCGCCGCAAGCCCCGAAGACAGCGCAGGAACTCGCCCGGACCACCGCTCGACTCTGCCGGGTGCTGCGCAACCAGATCCTCGGCGCTCTCGAGTCGGGCGGATCGAAGGGCCTCGAAGCCGTGGCTGAGGATTGGCGCTCGTTGCTGTTCCCCGAGGCGAGCGACGCCGAGTTCGCCGACGCATACGCCCAGACCATCACCTTCGGCTTGATTGCTGCGCGTGCCGCCGGTGCCGGAATCTCTGCTGACGCCGGACCCACCGCCGGGGCTGAGTTCGCTGCCGACACCGGACCCACCGTCGGGGCCGGGTTCGCATCGAGGGACAGCGTCGCCGAGCGGGTAGCGCAGGCCACGAGGGTGCTCGACGCCGAGGTGGGCCTCATACCGACGGCACTGGAGGTTCTCTGCTCCGAGAGTGCTATCGGGCCCATCGAGCCTGCCGTGGAGTCCCTGCTGTCGTTGCTCGCCGCCACCGATCCGGCTCTGCTGAACGACGCCGGCGACTGGCTCTACTTCTACGAGGACTTCCTCGCCCAGTACGACCCCGACCTGCGCAAGGAGTCCGGCTCGTACTACACGCCCGCCGAACTGGTGAAGTTCATGGTTCGCATGGTGGATGAGGTGCTCAGGACGCGCCTCGGCCAGCCTTCTGGATTCGCCGGTGAGGCCGTCACGGTCATCGATCCTGCCGTCGGGACCGGCACCTTCCTGCTCCAGATCATCGACCGCATCGCCTCCACCGTCGAGGAGCGCGACGGTGCCGGGGCCGTGGCCGGTGCGCTGCGGAACGCGGCTGAGCGGCTCGTCGGGTTCGAGTTGCAGACCGGGCCGTACAGCGTGGCGCAGTTCCGCACCGGTGCCAGATTCCGGCGCCACGGCGTGGGCAGCGCTCCGCGGGTGCTGCTGGCGGACACGCTGGCCGATCCGTACACCGAGGAGGTCCGGCTGGGGTCAATCTACGAGCCGATAAGCCGGGAGCGGCGTGCCGCGAACCACTTGAAGGCGACGACACCTGTCATGGTCGCCATCGGCAACCCACCCTACCGAGAGCGGGCCAAGGGTCTCGGCGGCTGGGTGGAGAGCGGGAATCCCAACACCGATCTGCCGCCCATCTTGGACGATTGGAAACCGCCGGCTGACTGGGGCGTCGGCGCGCACGTGTCCAAGATGTCGAACCTGCTGGTCTATTTCTGGCGCTGGGCGGCGTGGAAGGTGCTGGAGAATGCCGGCAACAACGACGATGGCGAATCGCCCGGCGTCGTGTGCTTCGTGACGACCGCGGCGTGGCTGAGCGGGGACGGGTTCCAACAGATGCGCGCCTGGCTGCGGCAGTGGTGCTCGGAGATCTGGGTCGTGTCGCTCTCGCCCGAGGGGCATCAACCCGACGTCCCAACCCGGATCTTCGAGCAGGTCCAGCACGAGATTGCTGTCGTCTGCGCCGTCCGCTCGCTTGAGACCGACGAGAAGCCTGCGGCAGTGTGGTTCCAGGAGGTCGCGCCGGGTAAACGGAACGTCAAGTTCGCGGAGTTGGAAACCGTCGGCATCGGCAGCAAGACAGCGATCCACTGGGCACGATGCCCTGACCGCTGGCGTGCACGATTCAAGCCCGCTGGCGCTGAGGAGTGGCTGTCCTGCCCATCCATTGGCGATTTGCTGCCGTGGTCTTCGCCCGGAGTGAAGGCGAATCGCGGCTGGCCAATGTCTCCAGACTCTGGAACGCTCGGAAGGCGCTGGAGCGCGCTGGTGGCAGAGCCCGATGCAGATCACAAGAAGACCCTCCTCGAGGAGAAAGACAGGAGGGCCGACCGAAGCTACGGCACAAACCTGCCGGGATTCCCCAACGAGGCGGCGGCGACACCCCTCTCCTCTGAGACAGGTCCGTGTCCAGATCCGATCTGGCTTGCTTGGAGATCGTTCGATCGGCAGTGGATGATCCCCGATATTCGCGTTATCGACAGGCCACGACCCCCGCTGTGGGAGGCACGCGGTGACCGGCAAGTGCACTTGACGTGCATCGAGGACGACCGGCCCTCGACCGGACCGGCAGTGACGTTCACGCACCTGCTTCCTGGTCAGCACCACTACCACGGCCGGGGCGGGCGGGCATTTCCGCTCTGGCGCGACAACACCGCGGCGACCGCGAACCTGACACCGGGGTTGATCGGTCATCTCGCTGGCCTGTTCGGCACGAACGTGGCGCCCGAAGACGTGCTCGCCTACGTCGCCGGTGTTTGCGCCCATCCCGCCTACACCGCTTGGCTCAACGAGGTCTCGCCCCACACACCGGGCCTGCGGATTCCCGTCACAGCGGACGGCGACTATTGGTCGATGGCGGTCGGCATCGGACGACGGGTCGTCTGGGCACACACCTTCGGGGAACGCTGCGTCGACACCGACGATGGTCGCCCAGCCGGACGGGTTCGCGTGTCGGACGGACCACGGCTGCGCCGCGAGACGGGTGAGGGAACTCTCAACCGGACGCTCTCCTACGACGCCGAGCGCCGGGAACTCCGCATCGGCGACGGCACGTTCGTGAACGTCACCCCGGAGGTCCACGGCTACGAGGTCTCGGGTACCAACGTCGTCAGGTCGTGGTTCAACTACCGGCGGGCCGGCACGGGCAGCCGTGACCCAAACTCGCTGGAGTCGATCACTCCCGACGGCTGGCGCCCCGAGTGGGACATCGAACTGCTCGACATCCTCAACGCTCTTGCCGCACTCGTCGCCCTGGAGCCGGAGCAGGCAGAGCTGCTGGCAGCGATCATCGGCGGCCCGCAAGTCACCGTGGAAGACCTCACCGCCGCCAAGGTTCTTCCAGTTCCTTCCGAGGCCAAGAAGGCACCCAAGGTGGAGAAGAAGACCGCGCCGGCCCAGACGACTCTCATCTGAGTACCGGATCAGCGACACCACCGGCGGCGATGTGACCGTGGAGTCGCTGCGCCGATTCGGGGAGGCCTTCTGCGACCTCGCCGACGGCGACGTGATGAGATCGGCATGGACGTGACCGGCTGGCTGATCGACAAGTCGGCGCCGGCTCAGTTTCCACGACGACACCGCCGGGCGGCTGCCAGATAGGAGGCAGGGTTCAGGGGCCGAGCGTGGCGACCGGCACGACGGCCACGCCGTCGGTCTCGTGGGCGATCCGCAGGCCGGTGTGCGCGCCGGGGCCGTTGACTCTGAAGACGGCGACCAGCTTGGACGGAGGACGCCTGCCCGCCTCCCGCGCCCGTTTCGCCAGCAGCTTCAAAGCCCGCTTGGACCCCTCGAGCGTATGCTCGCTGCAACTCAGCTTCACCAGCCGCAACGGCACCAGCCTGCCGGCGCCGGAATGGCGATGGGGTTGTCGGGCAAGGTCGACGAGCCCGTCAGGAAGAGCAGGTCATACCCCATAATGTTGGGTTATGACCACCCAATATATTGGGTTATGACCACCCATAATATTGACCGCTCCCTGCCCGTGGTGGGCTCCTGCCGTGGAGTCCCTGCTGCTTGCTGGGGATCGTGGGCCTCTGCCACCTGCTGAGCGTCCACGTCGGCCACAAGGGCTGACGGACCCTCGTCGGCGGGGCCGGGGCCCCCGCCGGCCGGGTTCGTCGAGGTCAGCGGGCCTCAGGGGCCGAGCGTGGCGACCGGCACGACGGCCACGCCGTCAGGATGCCGGAAGCCGTAACCGGTCGCGGTGATGACGAGGAGGGCCGTGGGGGTTCCCATCCGGGCCGCGTCGACCCTGTCGCGGAGGCGTAGCAGGCTCTTCACGCCGTGGCGTATCAGCGCTTCGCCCCCCAGTTTGATTTCCGCGGCCATCCACTCGCCGTCGGCGCGCTCGACGATGACATCCACCTCGAGTGTGGCATTGTCGCGGAAGTAGCACACCCGAGCGTCGTTCGCCTGCGCGTACACCCGGAGATCGCGCATCGCCAGAGACTCGAACAGCAGGCCCAGGAATCCCAGGTCGGTGCGTAACCGCTGGGCGTTGGTTCGCAAGGCTGCCACTGCCAGCGAGGGGTCCACGAAGTAGCGCTTCTCGGTGCGCCGGAGTTGTGAAGCCGAACGCAGATGCGGCGCCCAGGAAGGAAGACCCTCGACGACGAACAGCCGGGAGAGAGCCTCCAGATAGCGCCGGACCGTACGGGGATGGGTGGGGGCGTCTGTGCCTCCGCTGACGTCGTCGGCGAGGGTCTTGTAGGTGACGTTCGTGGCTTCGTTCCGGGCCAGAGAGACGAGCAGCCTCTGAACCCTCACCGGGTCATGTGCCGGACCCCCCGAGCGGGGAATCTCGGTTCGGGCGATCTCGCCCAGGTAGTCGCGCAACCGGCTCTGCGCGTCCGAGACGGCGGTGCCCAGCAGCCAGGGCCAGCCGCCCCGACACACGAGGTCCACGACCTCGGCGAGGGTCATGTCCGACCTGCTCGCCACAGGGCGCTCCCCATTCAGCAGCCGTCCGAGCGAGACCGCGCCGGTGGACTCCCCAGATTCGAACAGTGACATCGGCCGCATCTGGACTCGTGCCACCCTCCCCGCTCCCGAATGGCGGGTGGCATCGTCGGGAGGGTTGGCCGAGCCGGTGAGGATGAACCGGCCGGGCCGTCCGCTCCGGTCGCAGGCGTGGCGCATGGGATTCCAGACGCGGGGCGCGAGCTGCCACTCATCCAGCAGCCGGGGGGCGTCGCCGGCCAGTAGCGCTCCCGGGTCCAGGGCGGCCGCCAGGCGGGCGTCGTCGACCTCGTCCAAAGTGGCGGCGCTTGCAGCGAACCTGCGAGCGGTCCACGTCTTCCCGCAGGCCCTCGGACCTTCGATCACCACCGCCGGCGACCGAGCCAGAGCCGCCCCAACCTCGCGGTCCACCACTCTGGACAGGTAACCATCAGGAGTCAAAGGGCCGTTCATGTCTCTGACCATAGCGTGCTATATGCGAAAATATCGAATTGGTAAGTGCGAAAATATCGAATAGCCAGGTGCCGAAAAAGGGCTGCTGAATTTACTCCGGCACCGGCACCCGGACCGGCGCAGCACTCACTTCGAGTTGACCCGTGCTTTCTTTACTCCGGGTGAGACTGTCTACAGAGCGCCCAGATCTACAGGGCGCCCAGAGCGGCGTCGTAGTCGGGGTCCGCGTTGAGTGGGGAGACGAGTTCGGAGTGGACGACCCTTCCGTCCTCGTCGATCACGACGACGGCACGGGCGCACAGACCCTCCATCGGGCCGTTCATCATGCGCACCCCGTAGTCCTCGGCGAACTCCGCGGAGCGGTACGTGGACGCGCTGTAGACGTTCTCGATGCCCTCGTCGCCGCAGAACCGCTTCGCGGCGAAGGGCAGGTCGGCCGACACACACAGGACCGTCGTGTCGTAATACCCGGTTATGCGCTCGTTGAACACTCGCACGCTCTCGGCGCAGGTATCCGTGTCGATGCTCGGGAAGATGTTGAGCACCAGCCGCTGACCGGCGAAGGCGCCGAGGCTCATCCGTTCCAAATTGGCCCCGACCAGCATGAAATCCGGAGCCACGGCACCGACACCCGGCACGTCGCCGCTCGTGTCGACGATGTCCCCCTCGTGTTCGATCGCAGCCATACCAGAAAATCCCCGTCTACCTTTGTCCGTTCTCCGCGCCCCGTGCTCGCAGTGTTCGCAGTGTTCGCAACCGATCCGAACCAGAGCGCGGACCGGCACGCCACATGCTTGACAATTTACACAGGGTGACGTGTTTGACATAATTCACACCACATCGTGTGAGTCTCTGACGGCTCCGCCCCTTACCCTTACCCGGTGTTTTTCTTGCGTCGCTTGCCGCGCCCCCTCGCTGCCGCCGCTGCCGCGCGACGCGCCGTCGGCCTGCCGGCGTTGTGCCTCGTGGCGCTGCTCGGGCTCTCGGGGTGCTCGGCGTTAGACATCGCGGACGTCTGGTTCTCGCTTCAGCTTCCCGAAATCACGGCCCCCGCCGACGCGGCGCGGTGCCCGGACGGGGATCCGGACCTCAGCGACATCGTCGAACCCGAGGCGGTGCTGCGGTGGGCACCGACGGTGTGCGCCGTCTTCGACCCGACCGATGCCGCCACCGCCCTGTGCATCATCTCCTACGAGTCGGGAGGCGACCCGGACAGCACGAACGCCGAAGACCCGGGGCGCGGCTCGTTCGGTCTCATGCAGGTCAACTCCGACTGGTGGATCGGTTCGGAGTACCACGAGCGCATGGTGCAGTGGTTCGGACGCAGCGACGAGACGTACCTCGACCCTGCCGTGAACATCGGCGCCGCGGCCCTGCTGGTGAGAGACCCCGAACTCTCCGGGTGGCACGCCTGGCCGTCCAGCAGGCTCTGCCCCCACCGCCACCACGAGCACGCCGCGTAGGACCCGCCGCACCCGCGACCGATCCCGGGCGCCCGGTAGTCAGATTGATCGCCCCCAGTGGCCCATGCCACTCGAGCCGCCAGGGTTCGCGCCGCTCCGCCGTCAACTCGCTCCGGGGCCCGAGCCAGGAATCGTGCCCTCGGGCAGGCTCATCACGTGGGTGGCGACGTCCTCGGGCCGCGCCAGCCACACGTCGTCACGCCGCGCCGCGATGTGCTCGAGGGCGGCGCGCAGGTGCTTCAGGCGGAACGGCTGGCCGACCAGGAACGTGTGCAGCGAGATGGAGTACACCAGCGGCTGCTCGTCGGCGAGGCGGAGCATCTCGTCGAACTGGTCCATCATCATCTCCGCGAACACCGGCGCCGGGTGGTGTCGCCGCACGTAAACGCCGACATCGTTCAGTTCCAGCGGGTACGGGATGCTGAGCAACGGGCCCGACCTGGTTCTGAGCCAGATCGGCTGGTCGTCACACGGCGACTGCAGCGTGTACTTGTAGCCGGCTTCGGCGAGCAGGTCGCTGGTGACGGCCGACTCGGCGATGTACGGGCCCATCCAGCCGCTCGGGCGGCGGCCCCAGTACTGCGTGATGACCTCGGTGGTCTCGGCGATGAGGCGGGCCTCGTCGGGCTCCCAGAGGCCGTCGCTGCGCTCGGAGTTCGTCCGGCCGTGGGCGATGATCTCGTCGCCGCGCTCGACGATCTTGGCCACGATGTCGGGGTAGAGCTCCATCACCGTCGAGTTGACGTTGTGCGACCAGGGCAGGTCCAGATCGTCGAAGACGTCGAACATGCGCCAGATGCCGATCCGGTTTCCGTAGTCGCGCCAGGCGTAGCTCCGGTAGTCGGCCGGCGCGCTCACCGCCGAATCGTTGAGGCCCATTCCCGCCTTGTAGGCGAAGTGCTCGACGTTGTTCGACAGGCAGACGGCGAGGCGGGTTCCGTTGGGCCAGTCGTAGGGCACCCGGTCCTTGATCGACACGTAGTCGTAGCGGTCGTTCATGGGGAGTCTCATGCGAAGAACTCCTCGAAGTGGCCGGCGATCTCGTCCGCGGCGGTCGTGAAGAGCTCCAGCACATCGGTGAGGTGCGGCAGCGACACGACCTGCGTGTGGGGCGGCAGCAGCGGGATGGCCCGAGCGGTCTGGGCGGTCAGGTCGTCGTGCACGTCGAGCACCATGAACGGCTGGCCGAGCCGGGAGACGAGGTCGCCGGTGGGGTGGTCGAAGACGGCGTGATAGGTCAACCACGGGTCGGGCTGGGCACCCAGATGGTCCATCAGGAACTCGTGCAGCAGATCGGGCGACCAGGCGCGCGAGCGCTCGGCGCCGCCGCCGAACCCGCCGTCGCGCCACCAGCGCCAGTACCAGTCCAGGTGCGAGCCGTCTGCGGTGGGCTTCGGCTCGTGCAGGTAGTTGTCCTTGTACTGCGGGATCTCCTCGGGGGAGAAGACCGGCACGGTCACCACCGCGACCCGTCGGATGCGGTCCGGGTAGCGCACCGCCAGATCGATCGACTCGCACGAGCCGGTGTGGACGCCGGCCACGTCGAACTGCCCGATCCCCACCGCGTCGAGCGCCTCCAGGGTGGCGTCGGCGTAGTCGCCTAGGGACAACCCGTGCCGCGGGTGGTCCGAGCACCCGAACCCGAGACGATCCGGCACGATCACCTGGCGCCCCGCGGCGAGCCGCGGCGTGATGTGACGGTACATGCGACCCGACGAGAGGCCCATGTGCAGCAGCACCAGCGGCGGCCCACCCTCGCCATTGATGCGCAGATGGACGTGCCCGTGGCGGGTGCTTATGAGCCTCCGGCTCGTTCCCTCAGCTTCCAGCATCCCGATCCCCTCCCGCCACGAGATTCCGGTGCGCGGGGTACTGTACCCCGCGTCCTTCACCCACCGAGACGAGGGGGACTGATGAGGCGAGGGTACGCCGACACCGCGGTCGGGCAGGTCCACTACACCGAGGCCGGCGAAGGACCGCCGCTGATCCTGCTGCACCAGACCGCCAGCAGTTCGGTCATGTGGCTGCGGGCGATCCCCTATTTCGCCGAGCGCTACCACACGATCGCCATGGACACGCCCGGCTTCGGGATGTCCGACCATCCGTCGGAGCAGCCGGCCGAGGGGATCCCCTACTACACCCAGGCCGTCATCGGGCTGCTGGATCACCTGGGCTACGAGCAGGCCAACATCGTCGGTTTCCATACCGGAGCGAGCATCGCTGTCGATCTCGCCGCCCACTCGCCGCAGCGAGTGAAGTCGCTTGTCATCGCGCCGATCCTCGCCATCGACGATGAGACCGAACGTGAGGAATGGCTGTCCCGTGACGATCTGAAGTCCGGCTGGACACCCGACGGCAAGGGCGAGTTCCTGGCGAACGACATCTTGGACTACGTCGCTCACTTCGCCACCGAGAACGACGGGGAGACCTACCTCCGGGAGCTCATCGCCAAGCTGCAGGCCGGACCGAACTACTGGTGGACGTATGTCTCGGTCGTGAAGTACGACCACTACGCCGCCTATCCGAAGCTGCAATGTCCCGTGCTCGTCCTGAATGTGACCGACGAGGTCCTGTACAGCTACACCGTCAAGGCGCACGAGGCGATTCCCCACAGCGAGTACGTGGAGATCCCCGGACCCGAGCCCAACATCCGCGGCTGGGTAGCCGTCGTGCCCGAGTACCCCCGGGAGTTCTCCGATGCCGTGATGTCCTTCGTGGACCGCATCGAGGGAGGGTGACAGGGCAGAGACCGCCACGCCGGCGGCGCGCCGCCCGAGCGATGTCCGACGTGGACCGCATCGGGGGAGAGTGACCGACCCCGCGGCGCACCCCGACCGCGCATGACAGCCGAGCGGTCCCACTGGTGGGTGACGGCGTCAGGAGCACTCACCAGCCTCGTCCTGAACCTCGACCAGGCGACGGTGCTGCTAGCGGCGCCGACCATCGCCGAGGCGCTCGGCGCCGACCTCTCGGCAACCCAGTGGATGTTCTCGGGATTCCTCCTGCCGTTGGCGGCATTGGTCATGCTGGGGGGCGGGCTGACGGACCGTTTCGGCGCCTCGTTCATCCTCCGCTGCGGACTGGCTCTGTTCATTGCCGGCACCGTCGGCAGCGCCTTCGCCGGCGGCATGGGAGTCCTAGTTGGCCTGCGGGCGGTGTCGGGCATGGGCGCGGCGCTGGCCTTCCCGGCCTCGGTGGCGTTGCTGCGTGTGCACCTGCCGGCGGGGCGGCCGCTCAACGTTGCGCTGGGCCTCTGGTTCACCGGAGCGCTCGGAGGCTCGGCGATCGGCCCGCTGATCGGTGGGTTGTTGCTGCGGGCCTGGCCGTGGTGGTCGATCTTCTGGCTGTCGTGCGGCTTCGCATTGGCCGCGTTGGCGCCCGTACTGATCGGTGCGCGGGAAGACCCGCCGCCGGCGGCGGCAACCGACCTGCGGGTGCTGCCCAGTCTTGCGGGCTCGGTCGGCCTGGCCCTGCTGATCTGGGGCCTCATCAGCGCCGGCGGGGAGGGCTGGGGCTCCGGCTCGGTGCTGTGGCGGATGCTCGGAGGCCTGGGGGTGCTGGCGCTCATGACGGCGGCCCTGCGCCGCGGCGCCGGCGCCCGCCCCGACTCGGGGATCGACCGCCGGCGACTCGCCGGGGGCCTCGTCATCATGCTGCTGGCGATCGTCTCGGTGGTCGGGACGATGTTCTTCGTCATCACCTACCTGCAGGCCGTGCTGGGGTTCTCGCCGCTGGTGGCCGGGGCGGCGTTCATGCCGTTCGGCGTGGTGGCCGCCCTGATCTCCCCGTTCGCGATGCGCCTGCTGGAGCGGTTCGGTTTCGGGCGCATGCTGACCTCGGCCGTGCTGGCCGAGGTGGCCGGCCTCGTGCTGATCTCCCGGATGACCCCCACGTCGCCGTACCCCATCGTCGGCATCGCCCTGGCGCTGGTCGGCGCCGCCATGTCGGTGTTCCCGGCGGTCTCGCTTCATCTGGCGCTCAGCGCCGCGCCCAGTTCCCGCGGCGGGATCGTCTCGGGGGCACACACCGTGGCGATCCAGCTCGGCCAACTCCTCTCGATCGCCATCATCGGCTCGCTGGTCGCCTCGCGGGTCGGCGGCATCTACCGCTCGCTGTTGGGGGACGCCGGTCTCGACCCGGACGTGCCCGCCGAGATCACGACCGACCTGGCTCTGGGCCGCAGCGCGGCGCCGCCGGGCGTCCCGGAGGCCGACGGCGTGCTCTACGAGATCGCCGGCGAGAAGGCGTTCACCACCGCGGTGGGCCAGGCCGCCCTGATCGTGCTGGCCGCCATCGCCGTCGTGGCCGCCGCCGCGCTGGCCGTCCTGCGGCCGAAGCGGGCGCCGCCCCCGGCGGTCAGTGAGACGGAGCCGTCGACTCCCTGAGCTCCCTGAGCCGATCGATGACCGCTTCGGTCGGCAGCACGTCGGCGTACTTGGCGTCGAGATCGAACAGCCCCACGTCGTGGCTCGCACCGATGCGGTCGTAGACGCATTCCTCGGGAACGATCGTCCGGAAGTTGTACGAGAACGCATCCACGGCCGTGGCACGGATGCAGCCGCTGGTGGTGCAACCGGCCAGGATCACCGTGTCCACCCCGAAGTCCACGAGGTAGCTCACTAGGGCCGTGCCGAAGAAGGCGCTGGCGTGGCGCTTGGGCAGCAGCACGTCGCCGTCGGTCGGCGCCACCTCGGCCACGAACTCGTAGCCGCGCCCCGAGATCGACGTGATCTGCGGGTTGATGCTGCCGAAACGCCCCGCGTCGACGGCCTTCTTGGGCGCCACGTACGGGTACACGATCGGGATCCTGGCCTCCCGTGCCGCGCCGATGAGACGGGCGATGTGTGGTATGGCCGCCCACGCCCGGTCACCGCAGGCCGTGGGATACATGGTGGTGATGGCCTCCCGGATGGGCGCCGGCCTGTCGCCGGCGGTGCGGTACTGCACGTCGATGACCAACAGAGCGGGACGGTCACCGAAGCCCGACTCCCCGCCGAAGCCCGACAGCTCGTAGACGTCGAGGTCGTCTCCGGGTATCGACGCCAGCCACGACCGCCCCCCCTTGGCCTGCTCGCTCATGGGGCCTCCCTGCTGCTCAGGCGATTCTCGAGGTCGTCGAACCGCTCCAGACCGACGAGGGCCTGACGCTGCTCCCAAGGCAGGATCTGTTGGCCCAAGTCGATGGACGTTCCGCGCTCGTAGAGGTGCGCCAGGGCATTCTGGCCAGCCTTGAGCATGACGCGCAGCAGCAGGTTGGCGTGGAGGATCAGCCGGTAGCCCATCTCCTGCAGCTCCTCGAGGGGCAACTGCGGCGTCTTGCCGCCCTCCACCACGTTGAGGAGCACCGGGGTGCCGGCCAGCTCGGCGGGAATCCTGCGCAGCTCCTCGACGGTCCGCGGCGCCTCCACGAAGAGAACGTCGGCGCCAGCCTCGGAATACAGGCGTGCGCGGCTCAGCGCCTCGTCGATGCCCACGACCGAGCGGGCGTCGGTCCGGGCGACGATCACCAGGTCGGGGTCGGCGCGCGCGCGGCGCGCCGCGGCGATTCTGGACAGCATCTCGGAGGGCGCCACGAGGCGCTGCCCGGCGAAGTGCCCGCATCGCTTGGGCATGGCCTGATCCTCGATCTGGATGCCCGCAGCACCCGCCCGCTCCAGGAGATGCACCGTGCGCATCACCGACAGCGGCCCGCCGAAGCCGGTGTCGGCGTCCACGATGACGGGGATGTCGACGGCGTCGCAGATCCTGGCCGCCTCCTCCACCAGCTCCGTGATCGAGACGAGCCCGATGTCCGGCAGGCCGAACTGCGCGTTGGCGAGCCCTGCGCCGGTCACGAAGCAGCACGCGAAGCCTGCCCGCTCCACCAGACGGGCCGACAGAGCATTCACGGCCCCCACCACGATCACGGCATCCGGGCTTTCCAGAAGAGCCCGCAGCGCGGCCGGTTGGGAGGAGCGCCCTGGTCCCCCGATCCCCCGCGGAATCCTCGATGAATCGGCCGCGGTCATCGCTCCAGCCGGCGAACCGGGCGATCGAACGAGCCAGTAGGCGGTCGCAGGCCGCTCTCGGAAGCGCGCTCTACGGCCCCGGAGTACTTTGTCCCCGATGCGGATGCGGGAGGGTCGAGCGTGAGGGCACGGCAGTGGACGTGGCTGATAGCCCGGCGCATCCTCTTCATGATTCCGATCCTATTCGGTGTGGCGACAGCGACCTTCTTCCTGACCCGGCTGGCGGGCGGCGATCCCGCTTATCTCATCGCCGGGCCATTCGCGACCGAGGAGGTGGTCGCCAGCATTCAGGCCCAACTCGGCACGGACAGGCCCCTCGGCGAGCAGTACCTGGATTTCCTCGGTGACACCGTCCGGGCCGACCTGGGCACGTCGCTGTTCACCGACCGCCCGGTGACGACCGACCTCGCCGACCGGTTGCCCGCAACGCTGGAGTTGGTGGTCCTGGCATTGGGCTTCGCGCTTCTCTTCGGTCTCTCTCTGGGCAGCTACGCCGCGCACCGGCGAGGGAGAGCCGGCGACCGGGCGGTGCGGATCGGCAGCTTCTCCGCGCTGTCGGTACCCGACTTCTGGCTGGGTCTCGTCCTGCTGTTCGTCTTCTTCTTCAAGTTCGGCATTGCCCCCGGTCCGACCGGCCAGTTCCCCCCCGGCGGTGGCGCCCCACGCGACGTCACCGGAGCGGTGCTCTTCGACGCCGCAATCACCCTGAACTTCGAGGCGTTCCGCACCGCGCTGCACCAGATCTGGCTGCCGCTCATGACGATGGTGCTCATCTTCACCGCACCTATTGCGCGGCTCGCCCGCTCGGCGGCCATCGAGTCGCTGACGTCGGACGCGATTCTCTTCGGACGAGCCTGCGGGCTGCCCCGCAGCAGACTCTGGATCTACGCCACCCGGGGGGCGCTGCCGCCCGTCGTGACGTTCGTCGGCATCCTCTTCAGCGTCCTGCTGGGTAGTGCGGTGCTTGTGGAGACGGTGTTCTCCTGGGGCGGCGCCGCGCAATACGCCGTCAACGCCATCCGGGTCAACGACTTTCCGGCCGTACAGGGATTCGTGCTGGTTGCCGGGGCGTTCTCGGTGGGAATCTTCCTCGTCGTGGACCTGATGTACCGGGTCATCGACCCGCGGGTGCGGCTGTGAACCCGCCGCCGGAGACCCGCACCCAGGACGCGCCCGAGTACGTGCTCCCCCGACACTCTGAAGGCTTCGTACGCCGGCTGCGACGGAATCTGAACCCGCCGCTGCTGTGGGGCGCGTTCATCATCATCGCCCTTGCTGTGGGCGCCTACGTGGTCCCGGCAATCTCGCAGTTCGGGGCGGAGGTCGCCAACCCGCGCGAGGCCCTGGAGCCTCCGAGCGGTCGGCATCCCTTCGGAACCGACCGCTCGGGATTCGACATCTTCGTCCGGGTGTTCCAGGCACCGAGGATCGATCTCACGATCGTGGTTCTCGGAGTTGGCCTCGGAGCGGTGATCGGGAGTGTGCTCGGCGTCGTCACCGGGTTCTCGCGACGAATCATGGGCGAGTTCTCGATGCGGGTCGCCGACATCGTCCAGGCGTTCCCTCTCCTGATCCTGGCCATCGCGCTCGTCGCCCTCGGAGGCAACAGTCTGACCAACGTCGTCTTCGTCCTGGCGTTCGTGAACGCGCCGGTGTTCCTGAGGCTGATCCGGAGTCGGGTGCTGACCGTGCGCGAGCAGCGGTTCATCCAGGCGGCAGTGGCTCTCGGCAACTCGACCCCACGGCTCGTGTTCCGCCACGTACTGCCCAATTCGCTCGGTCCGGCGGTCGTGCAGTTCGGCATCTCGATGGGATACGGGATCTTGACCCTGGCGGGTCTGGCGTACCTGGGCGTGGGGGTACAACTGCCGACAGCCGAGTGGGGATCCATGATCCTCAGCGGCTCCAGTTACATCACCACGGGCCAGTGGTGGATATCGGTTTTCCCGGGCATCTTCCTGGCGATCGCGGTATTTGCCTTCAACCTGCTGAGCGAGGGGATCGAGCAGGTCCGAGAGGTGCACATCCGATGACGCAGCCAGCGCTCTCGGTGGAGGATCTCAGCGTCGATATCACCGGCCGCGACACCGTCGCGACAGTGCTGACCGGTGTCGGACTGACCCTGGAGAAGGGCCGTATGCACGGACTGGTTGGCGAGACCGGCTCGGGGAAGTCCATGACGGCGCGCTCGATCATCAGGCTGCTGCCACCTGGGGGGCGGGTCACGTCGGGCTCGGTGCGATTGGGCGACCGGCAACTCCTGGCGCTCGACCCCAAGGAGATGCGGGAAGTGCGCGGGGTGTCGATCGGCATGGTGTTCCAGAACCCCCGCACGGCGCTGTATCCGATGACCACCGTCGAGACCCAGATGGGCAACGTGCTGAAAGCGCATCTGGACTTGGACCGGCGAGGGCGCGCCGCCCGGATCCGCGAGCGGCTGCGCCTCGTCGGCATCGACGACGAGGACCGGATCGCCCGCTCGTACCCCCACGAGTTGAGCGGCGGGCTGGCGCAGCGGGCGGTCATCGCCACGGCATTGCTCTGCGATCCGGAGGTGCTGATAGCGGACGAGCCCACGACCGGCCTCGACGCCACGATCCAACGGCAGATCCTGGAACTGATCGCCTTCCTGCAGTCCGAGTTGTCGTTGTCGGTTCTCATCATCACGCACGACCTGGGCATCATTGCCCAGTACTGCCACACCGTCTCGGTGATGCACGACGGGCGGGTCGTCGAGGACGGGGACATGCGGCAAGTGCTGCTCTCGCCGCAGCACGACTACACGAAGCGCCTGATCGCCGCATCGGACCTGCGTGAGTTGCACGAGGAGAGAGTGGCCGGAGCCGACCGATGAGCGACCCGACCCAAGCCGACGCGCCGCAGGGCACCGCCGCGGCCCACAGCGCCGTCGCTATCGCCGTCGAGGCTATGAACAAGACATTCCCCACGCGGCGCGGCGTGCCCGACGTGATAGCCGTGGAGGATGTGAGCTTCACGGTCGACTACGGGCGGACGCTCGGCATCGTCGGCGAGAGCGGGTCGGGCAAGTCGACCGTCGCCCGATGCCTCCTCGGTCTGACGCCGGTGGACTCGGGCAGGATCGAAGTGTTGGGGCGCTCCATCGTGGACGCACCGGCTCGCTCGCTTCGCGCCTGGCGCAGTGAGATGCAGATCGTCTTCCAGGAGCCGTACGAGTCGCTGGATCCCCGCTACCACGTTTGGGAATCCGTCGCAGAACCCCTCCTCCTGCACACTGATCTGCGCGGCGGCGAGTTGGCGGGAAGGGTTCATGAGCTGCTGGAGCAGGTAGCTCTCTCGCCGGACCTGGCGGGAAGGTATCCCCACGAACTCTCCGGAGGGCAGCAGCAGCGGGTCAACATCGCCAGGGCCCTGGCGACCTCGCCGCGTGTGCTGGTGCTGGACGAACCCACGGCCTCGCTTGATGTCTCGGTGCAGGAGGGCGTGCTGCGGTTGCTGTTGCGACTCCAGCAGGAGCTGAACCTCGCCTACGTCCTCATCTCCCACGACCTGAAGGCGATCCGAGCGGTCTGCGAGCGTGTGGCGGTCATGTACCTGGGGCGTCTCGTGGAGATCGGCCCCACCGACGAGGTGCTCTCGAATCCGAAACATCCCTACACCGAGTTCCTCATCGGCGCCGAACTCTCCGTCGACCCCGATGTCGCTCCCGCTGCAAGAGTCGTGCGCGGGGAAGTAACCAGCAGCCAACGGCCCACAGGTTGTGTCTTCACGACGCGTTGCCCGCTGGTTACGAGCACCTGCCACGAGTCCCAACCCCCTCTGATCGAGGCGACTCCCGGCCATGACGCAGCCTGCATCCTCGTCAAGCCCGAGAGCGCCGCATCGGATCTCTCCGGCGCCGTGTGAGCCTGGAGGACCACACAGCTCAGGGACCTCGAGACGGGGCGAGCCACCGCGCCGTACCGCTCTAATTCCCCCCGTCGCGGGTTACACCATGGCCGTGGCCCGTTGCTCGGCGCGAGTCGGACGACTACCCTTCCGGCGTCATCTCCGAACCTCTGGAATCTGGCCTCCACAAGGTTTGAGCGCCGGCTGTTCGGGACAGAACCACTGGGGAGTGAATCATGCACCAGACCTCGGGAACGCCGAGTACGCGTAGCCACCGTCGACCATCCAGAGGGACGCGCTGGCTGATCGCGCTGAGCGCCCTGGCGCTGCTGACAGCAGCCTGTGCCACCGACGACGGCGCACAGGGCGCCGCGGATGCTGCACTCAGCGAAGCTCGGGCTGCCGACGCCGACGCCACGGTGGCACTCGCGGACGCGCAGGCCGCCGCCGCCAAGGCGGATGCCGCGCTCGCCGCAGCAGAAGAGGCCCAGGCGGCAGCGAATCTGGCCCAGGCCACCGCCGAAGGCAACCAGGAGGCCGTCGCCGAGGCCGAGGCGGCACTGGCGGCCGCCCAGGCAGCCGCCGACGAGGCGCGCTCGCAGGCGGCCTCCGCCCAGGACGAGGCCGACTCGGCGCGGGCCGCAGCCGAGGAAGCCCAGCGAGAGGCAGCGGCAGCCGCCGAACGCGAGGCAGCGGCGCCGGCGCCCGAGCCTCCCGCCGCTGCACCCGAGCCACCCCCGCCCGCTCCGGCGCCGGCAGCCTCCGCGGTGCCCGACGAGGTCGTGTTCGCTCTGGCGGGACCGGTCCTGGCGATCAACCCCGACGGCCCGGGGCAGAACAACCTCCCGTCGGTCGGCATCTTCTTCGCCGCCTACGACGGCCTGACGGCCTGGAAGGTTCCCAGCAACGCCGATGACCTGTTCGCCGTGCTGGAGGCGGGCAACGCCGCCCAGGCGTTCCCCGCTCTGGCCGAGAGCTGGGACATCTCCGACGACGGCAGCGTGTACACCTTCCACCTGCGTGACGGCGTGATGAGCGACTTCGGCAACCAGATGACAGCGGAGGATGTTCGCTGGTCGCTCGAGAAGTCGATGTCCGGCTTCACGACGGGCGCCTTCTGGATCTCGCTCGGCGGTTTGACCAGCATCGATCAGGTCGAGGTTGTCGACGATCTGACCGTCCGCATCAGCGGACTCTTCGGCGACAAACTGCTTCCGGCGCTCGGCAGCGGCTGGCTCGCCATCTACGACTCCACCGAGGTTCAGAAGTACGCCACCGCCGACGATCCGTACGCCAACGAGTGGCTCAACCAGAACGCCGCCGGCTATGGGCCGTACCGCGTGGAGAGCTTCGGACCGGGCGGCGACGAGGTGATCCTCGAGGCACGCGAGAACTACTGGGACTACGACAACATTGCCCTCAAGCGGGTCATCCAGCGAAGCGTCCCCGACGCCAACTCACGTCTGCAGCTCCTGCTGAGCGGTGACGTGGCGTTCGCCGCCGAATTGACCAGCCTGGGTGTCGAGCAGGCGAAGGACACCGACGGGGTGGCCGTCACCCGCATCCCGACGACGACCGGCGCGTTCCTTGCCCTCTACTACGAACCGCCCTTCGATGATCCGGCCGTCCGGGCGGCGGTCGCGCAGGCGATCCCCTACGACGACATCATCGACGTGGTGTTCCAGGGTGAAGCCACGCTGTGGGACTCCGTCCTGATCCCGCCGATCCCCGGCTACACCAACGAGTTCTTCCGCGGAACCGACATCGCGGCCGCAAGCGCGGTTCTCTCCGAACTGGATGTGCCCCTCACGCTGGCGTACGCCGACGGCCTGCCGCTGGATGAGGAGATCGCCATCCTGGTGCAGAGTTCGTTCCGGGAGGCCGGCTTCGACCTCAACATCGAGAAGCAGCCTCGCGCGCAGTTCGACGGCCGCAAGTACGGCAGGACCGGCGAGTTGCAGTTCTTCGTCGACCTGATCGACGCGCCGGCCTTCTTCGACGCCCACTACTTCGCGTTCCTGTTCGGAGGAGTCGGAGGCTTCACGAACTGGTTCGGCTACACGAGCCCCGAACTGGAAGACGCTCTCGCGGCGATCCTCGATCCCGCCACGGCGGACGAGGGCATCGTGGAGGCCCAGCGGGTATTCGCCCGGGACTACCCGATCCATCCGATCGCCTGGACCGGCCTCGACTACGCCCACGCCGACTTCCTGGATCTGCCCAGCGTCGTGACCGGCAACGGTCTTGTCCGGATGCAGGACTTCGTGGCAGCAGGCGGCTAGAGACCGCTCCCGCCACCTGGCCCCGAACCGCCTGAGCGCGAGAAGCGACAGGAGACGAGATGCCTGAGCTGCCTGCTCCCACCCAAGAGCAGGCAGCTCACTTCGACTACCTCGAAGGCCTGCGGGGCTACAACTACACCGTGCACGTAAAGGGCATCCTCGATGCCTACGCGCACCGGAGGGCCGAGGACGGCTCCGAGCCGACCACCATGGACGGGGCGGCCGCGATCATCGAGCCGAGTTCCCTGTACCGGTTCGCGGCCGCCACACAGCACCAGGCACAGAAGATGGGCTGGGCCGCGGCGCGACGGTCACTTGAGAGCCACGCGAACCAACTCGCGGGGCTCCTCGACCAGATGCCGGCTGATCCCGCCGGCCGCCTCGTGCTCGACCCCGCCCTGGAGTTGCCGGAGTACTACACCGAGCGTGACAGCGAGGGGCTCGACGACATCCACCTAGTGCCCGGCGGGTACTGGGGCGATCCGCTCGTCGGCCCTGTCTACGAGCGTGGTGGGGCGCTGTACCGCATGGCTTGGCGCACGGGCTACACAGGCAGCCCGCCGGGCGCGCTGGTGGCATTCGCCAAGGGTGCGCCGTCGGACACCTACGAGAGGATCCTCGACCTCGGATGCTCCTTCGGCGGCCTCACGATGGCCCTCCGCGAGGCATATCCCGAGGCGGCCGAAGTGGTCGGCATCGACATCTCCTCCGCCGCGCTGCGCTGGGCGCACCTCACGGCGGAGGAGCGAGGGCTCGCCATCGCCTTCGAGCAGCGCGACGCAACGGCAACCGGCTACCCCGATGGGAGTTTCGACCTCATCTCCGGGTTCCTGCTGCTGCACGAACTCAGTACAGAGGTGCTCGACGCGGTCGTGGCCGAGGCCTACCGGCTGCTGCGTCCCGGCGGGCACATTCGCTTCCTCGACATGCCGCCCTACGCCGAGTTGCCCCCGGAGAGGGCGTTCCTGCAGTCATACGACTGCAAGGGGAACGGTGAAGCGTTCTGGGACGAGTTCCTGTCACGGGACTTCAAAGCGGTGCTGGCCGAGACCGGCTTCGTGAACATCGGCGACGGCCCCCTCGAGTACGACGAACCGGACTACTGGGGCACGGCCGCGCTCATGCGAACCGGGGAGTTCCGGCCGGAGAACCGATGGGTGAACATGGCCGACAAGCCCAGCGCCTGAGATTTCCTTGCCACCACCGCCGAACACCTCGCCAACCCCGCCGGAGGATCCAGCAGAATCCCCGACTCGGGCGTACCACGCCTTCGACGATCCCCTCCACGACCGGTTCCTCGGAATCATCCTGGCTCTGGGGGCGGAGGTATGGCAGCTCCGCGAGCGGTTGAGCCTCCTGGAGACCGCCCTCGCCCGCCAGGACATGGACGTCTCCGCCCTCATCGAGGAGATGGCACTAGACCCCGAGCGCGCACCGTCGACGATCGCCGACCGGGACGCCTTCCTCGCCCGTTTCCTGCGCGCCGTCAACGCCGACGGGTAGGGAGCGAGTGCGCCCCAGCGCGGACCGCGGCGTCGCACAGTTCTTCCGCATCGACGACGTCCCGCCCGCGCCGATCGCCGAACCGGGTCTGCTGGCCGGCTGCTCGGGGAGGCTTCTCTCGCACAACCCCGAGACCGCTCAGCAGACCCTGGTCGTGGAGACTCCCGCCGGTTGGTCGACCACGGTGGGTGGCAGCGAGGGAACGCTCGAGCTGCTGATCCTCGAGGGCTCACTGACAGTGGAGGGCAACCACATCGGGGCCGGCGGTTTCGTGGCCGCGCCCACCGGCTGTGTACCCCTCGGGGTGACATGCCGCAATGCGGCACGCGGCGTCGCCATCTGGAGCCCCCACTTCTCCCCTGACGACTATTACGACGGGACACCCCTCGTCGTGCGGACGGTCGACCTGCCGTGGGAACCCACCGTGTTCCCCGCCGAACTGCAGACGCCGGGCCGGCTCCACGGCGTCTGGTCGAAGTCGTTGCGCCTGCCCGACCCGGTTCGCGGCGACGTCCACGGCGGACCGAAGGGCTTGTTGCGCATCGTGGTCCTCGTGGGGGGTTTCGTGGGCGATCACCGCCAGGAATCCCATCCGGGGTGTTGGGAGGAGATCATCTGGCTCGCCGGGGACTTCTTCATGCCGGGCACCGGCCGGCAGGCGGCGGGCAGCTATGTGGGAAACCCGCCGCACCATCGCCACGGCCCGCTGCTGACCCAGCGGGGGTGCATCCTCCTGGTCCACACCGACGCCCCGGCGGACTTCTGCTTCCACGAGCCGCCGATGACGACCGAGTTGATCGCCTCGTACATGGACGGCGTCTCGTGGCTGGAGGATCCGGTGCATGTTCGATCGCCGGCGGGATCGATGGCCGTTCCCGGCAGCGGAATGTCCAGTTCCGCTGCCGCGGGCTAGATTCCCCGGCGAATCGCCAGCCGAAACAGTCCGAGGGAGCAGGTGGTCATGGCAGACGTATGGGTGGGAGTCGACACGGGCGGCACGTTCACCGACCTCTTGGCCTTCAATGCCGACGGCCAGTTGTTCGCGGCCAAGACGCCGTCGACGCCCGAGGATGACACCAAGGCGTTCCTGACGGGGCTCGCCGCCTTGGCGGGCTCAGCAAACTTCGAACCGGGTGACGTGGTCGGCCTCCACTACGGCACGACGGTCGCCCTCAACGCGGTGCTCCAGAAGCGTTGGCCGTCGCTTGGGCTCATCGTCACCGACGGGTACCGGGAGATGATCGAGATCGCCCGGCAGACGGTGCCGGGTGACTGGGGAGCCATCTACACCTGGGTCAAGCCGCCTCGCGTCGTGCCCCTCGAGAACGTCCGGCAGGTACGAGGTCGCATCACCCACACGGGCGAGGTGCTCGAGGAGATGAGCACCGACGACGTGCGCTCGGCCGCGGAGTTCTTCAAGGAGAAGGGCATCGGTGCCGTGGCCCTGTGCTTCATGCACAGCTACCTGGATCCCTCCCACGAGCAGCAGGCCCGCGACGTGTTCCGGGAGATTCACCCCGACTGCTTCCTGACCATCTCCTCGGACGTCCTGCCGGAGTTCCGCGAGTACGAGCGGGCCATGACGACCTGCCTGAACGCGGCGCTGATGCCGCTCGTGACCGACTATCTCGCCAGCCTCGACGGCCGGCTCGCCGAAGCGGGCTACTCGGCCCCGCTGCTGCTGATGCGTTCCTCGGGGGGTCTCTCCCAGAGTGACCGGGTGGTGGAGCAGCCGGCCAGCATCGCCTACTCCGGGCCCAGCGCCGGAGTGCTGGGCATGGCCTGGCTGGCCGACCAGATCGGCGAGGACAAGGTCCTGACCTACGACATGGGGGGCACGTCCACCGATGTGGCGCTCGTCGAGGACGGCCGGCCGCTGCTGACCACCGAGGGGCTGCTGGACATCTATCCGATGGGCATGCCGTCGATCGACATCGTGTCCATCGGCGCGGGCGGCGGGTCGATCGCGTCCCTGGGCACCGGCGACCGCCTCCGGGTGGGCCCCGAGAGCGCCGGCGCCGACCCCGGGCCGGTGTGCTACGGGAAGGGCGGAACCGAGCCCACCGTCACCGACGCCAACCTGGTCCTCGGGCGGATCCCGGACTACCTGCTCGGCGGCGACATGCCGCTGAACGCCGAAGCGGCGCGGGACGTTGTGGGAACCGTCGGCGGCAAGCTGGGTCTGGGACCCGAGGAGTTCGCCTACGGCATCCTGCAGTTGGCCGCCGCCCGGATGTCCGCCGCGGTGCGCCAGGTCTCGATCGCCCGCGGTCGCGACCCACGCGAGTACGCGCTGTTCGCCTATGGAGGGGCCGGCCCGCTGCATGCCGCCGAGCTGGCGGCACAACTCGGCATCCGCCGGATCGTCGTCCCGCCGCGTCCCGGACTCGGCTCCTGCCTGGGCCTCCTGGCGGCCGACATCCAGGCCAGCGCCTCCCAGACCGTCAACTCACGCGCCGAGAACATCTCGCCTGAGAGGATCGGGACCACGTTCGCCGAACTCGAGGCGAGGGTCGTGGCCGACATCGAGGGCCAGGGCATAGCCACCCCCGCCACGGAACGCTTCGCCGACCTGTGTTACGTCGGAATGGCCACGGAGTTGACCGTCCCGGTTCCGGACGGACCGGTGTCGGACACCGGCCTCGATGCCGCGGTGGACGCCTTCCACGCCGAGCACTTGCGCACCTACGGATACCACTACGCCGGTGAGCAGGCCGTGGAATTCGTCAACCTGCGCGTCCGGGGAACCGGCCCGCTGCCCCGGATCGAGTTGGCGGAGACGACCCCCCGCGAGGGCTCGGTGGCCGACGCCGCGCTCGGGGCCCGCGAGGTGTACTACGGCCCCAACCACGGCCAGCAGGAGACCCGCCTCTACGACCGGGACCGGCTGGCGGTCGGTCACGAGGTTCCGGGGCCGGCGATCATCGTCGAATACGACTCCACCGTGCTGGTGCCTCCGGGAGCAAACACCCGGGTGGACGCCCTCGGCAATCTCATCATTCACCTCTCCTGAGGTTTCACCTGCCTGACAACGGCCGACGACCACCCCGACGACGACCCAAAGGAGCCGACCCATGTCAGCCACCGGCAACGGTTCTGAAGTGACCACCGAGTTCGAACCGATCCTCTTCGAGATCATCGAGGGGGCCATCGAGTCGGCGCGCCGCGAGATGGAGATCCAGGTGGAACGCACGGCGCGCTCCACGATCGTGCGCGAGCAGCACGACCACCGGTCGGGCATCTTCGACTCGCACGGCAACAGCGTGACGGCCCTGTCGTTCGCCTCGGTGCCCACGCCGGTCATGACCAAGTTCGCCGGCAACATCCATCCCGACGACGTGTTCCTCTACAACGACCCGTACAAGTCCGACGGGGGCATCACCCACCTCGGCGACATGTGCATCACGCGGCCGGTCTTCTCCGGTGAGGACATCGTGGCCTACGTGCAGGTCTTCGGCCACGTCAACGACATCGGAGGGCTCACGCCCGGCAGCGTTCCGCTCACGGCCTTCGAGATCTTCCAGGAGGGCTTCGTCGTACCGCCGGTCAAGCTCTACGACCGGGGTCAACTCAACGAGGCGCTCTTCGAGACGATCCTGAACAACTCGCGGTTCCCCGATGACCTGCGGGCCGACATCGACGCGTTCGTGAACGCCTGCGGGATCGGGGTCATGCGGGTACAGGAACTCTGTGAGCGCTACGGCGCCGAGGCGCTCGCACAGACCTTCCAGGGACTGCTCGACCGCTGCACCCGGAGCCTGCGCGAGACGGTGCTGCCGATGATCCCCGACGGGTCGTACACCTTCGAGGACTTCTGCGAGTACGTGGACGTGCAGCCCCGTGAGCCGCGCCACTACGTGAAGCTGCGAGCCACGATGACGAAGACGCCTGACGGCATCAACTTCGATTTCTCCGGCACCGATCCGCAGATCAAGGGTTCCCTCAACTGGCCCGCCAACGGCCGCTACTACGCCAAGTCGCTCGGCACGCTCTTCCTGGCCTTCGCCCCCGACATGATCATCAACGACGGCGTGAACGAGGTGATCACGTGCACGCTTCCCGAGCGCACCGTGCTCAGCCCCGAATGGCCGGCCGCCTGCGGCTGGCGCACGTTCCCGCTGCTGCGCATCCTGGACCTGGGCCTCGGCATCCTGGCGAAGGCGTCGGGCGGGTTCGTGCCGGCGCCGTCGGAGTCCATCTCCTCCTACGGGCTGTTCGGCCACAACGCCGACGGCGACTACTTCCTGCTGCGGGAGATCACCGGCGCGGGGTCCGGCGCCCGCCCCTTCGCCGACGGGGCCGACACCGTGGACGTGGCCCCGGAGTCCAGGAACATGCCCGCGGAGTTCGCCGAGACGAACTTCCCGGTCCGCATCGCCCGGCTGGGTCTCCGCCAGGACTCCGGCGGGGCCGGCACGTTCCGCGGCGGCCTCGGCTACTTCAAGGACATCGAGATCCTCATCGACGGCGAGATGCTGATTCACTCCGACCGGGCGACGCTGCAGCCGTGGGGGGTCAAGGGCGGCAGCGCCGGCCAGGGCTCGGTCTGGCTCCTGAACCCCGGCACGCCCGATGAGAGGGTGCTGCCGGGCAAGTCGGACTCGATCCCGGTCTCCAAGGGCGACGTCCTGCGGGTGCTCAGCCCCGGCGGCGGCGGCTGGGGCGATCCGCTCGACCGCGACCCGGCCGCAGTGCTGCTGGACGTGCGGCGCGGCCTGGTCTCCAAGGAGAGCGCCCGGGACGACTACGGCGTGCTGTTCCAGCCGACCGACGACGATTACGAACTCGAATTGGACGACGCGGCCACGCAGGCCCAGCGCGACGCGATCCGCGCCGAGCGGCCACCCCTCAAACTGTTCGACCGGGGGGAGAACTTCTACAGGCTCGTCGAGGAGGGGAAGATCACCCTCACGAGCAGCGACGAGGCCTTGGCGCCGGCCGGCTGATGCTGCGAGCCGCCGCCGTCCAGATCTGCCCGGTCGACGGGGACGCCGAAGCCACCCTCGCCAAGGCCGAGCAGTGGCTCGCCGACGCCGGCCGACAGGGCGTGAAGCTGGCGGTCCTCCCCGAGGGCTACCTCCCGGGATTCGCAACGATCCGCGAGGCGAAGGCTGCGGGTGACCCCGCCCGGCTGGCCGAGGTGTTCGCGGCGTTCGACACGGTGCCCGGCACCGCCACCGACCGGGTGGGCCGCATCGCCCGCCGCTACGGCATGGTGGTCGCCTTCGGGATGCTGGCGCGTGCTGCCGAGGGCGAGCGCCCCACCAACGTGTCGGTGCTGATCGACGAGAACGGCGCGATCCGCAACGTCCACCGCAAGATCCACCTCACGCCCACCATCGAGGCCCCCGACTTCACCCCCGGCACTGCCCTCGCCGTCGCCGACACCGCCGCCGGCTGCGTGGGGAACATGATCTGCGCCGACTTCTCCCTCCCGGAGACGACGCGGATCCTGGCGATCAAGGGGGCCAGGGTCATCTGCGGGTCCTTGGCGGGGTTCTACGTGGACGGACCCGACGCCGAGCAGGTCGTCCTCCACCTCTTCAAGCACTCCCACACCACACCGACCCGCGCCATCGACAACTCCGTGTACCTGGTGCTCGCCAACATGGTCGGCCACAGCGGCGACCTGGGGTTCTTCGGCAAGAGCCGGATCATCAACCCGGAGGGGCGCATCCTGGCCGAGGGAGGCGAGGGCGTCGACTGCGAGGAGTTGGTCATCGCCGACATCGATCCGAGCATCGACCGGGGCGATATGCCCTTCCGCCTGATCGACCGGCGCCGACCCGACCTCTACGGGGACATCCTGCTGCCGAATCCCAACGTCGGGACCATCGAATGGCAGGGGTAACCGCGGCCGTCACGCACCCCCTCGATCCGCTGACGGCAACCGAGATCAACGACGCGGCAGCCATCATCCGCCGGGAGTGCGCCAGCATGGAGCGGCTGCGCTTCCCGCTGCTGATGCTCGATGAACCTCCCAAGGAGGAGGTATACGGGTTCGAGCCGGGGGACCCGATCTGTCGCCGGGCGCGCGCCACCCTGCTGAACCGGGCCGACGGCAGCGCCTACGAAGCCGTCGTGTCGCTGGACGAGGGGCGGATCGCCTCGTGGCGCTCGCTGGAGGGGGCGCAGCCTCCGATCCTCATGGAGGAGTTCGCTGCGGTCGACGAGGTCGTGAAGAACGACGAACGCTGGCGCGCCGCGCTTCGCCGGCGGGGCGTCACCGACTTCGACATGGTGCAGGTGGACCTCTGGTCGGTGGGCGACTTCCCGATCGAGGGGATCGACCCTGCTCGGCGCCTGGTCCGGGCGGCGTCCTACCTGCGGTACTCCCCCACCGACAACGGCTACGCCAAGCCCATCGAGAACGTCGTGGCCATCGTGGACCTCAACGAGAACCGGGTGCTCAAGGTCCTCGACGGCGAGGTCGTCCCGCTTCCCCCCGAGTCCGGCAACTACGACGCCGCCTCGGTGGGCGACCTGCGCACCGACCTGAAGCCCCTCGACATCGTCCAACCCGAGGGGCCGAGTTTCTCCATCGAGGGGAACCTGCTGAGCTGGCAGCGCTGGAGCTTCCGGGTCTCGATGCACCCGACCGACGGGCTCGTGCTCCATCAAGTGGCCTACGAGGACGACGGGAATGTTCGTTCCATCCTCTACCGCGCCGCCCTGTCGGAGATGGTCGTGCCCTACGGCGACGGCACCGACGCCTTCCACTGGCGCAACGCGTTCGACGCCGGCGAGTACGGCATGGGCCGGAACATGGGTGCCTTGACCCTCGGTTGCGACTGTCTCGGCGAGATCCGCTACCTCGACGCCGTCGTGGCCGATGACGACGGCCGACCCACGCTGGCCCGGAACGTCGTCTGCATCCACGAGGAGGACTACTCGATCCTCTGGAAGCACTTGGACCTCAGTACGGGTTCCAGCGAGGTGCGGCGCTCGCGGCGCCTCGTCGTGTCGTGCATCGGCACGCTCGGCAACTACGAGTACGGCTTCTACTGGTACTTCTACCAGGACGGCCACATGGAGTTCGAGATCAAGCTCACGGGCGTCGTGCAGACGCGCGCCCTCCCGCCGGGCGGCGTCGACGACTACGGCACGATCGTCGCGACGGATCTCAGTGCCGTGAACCACCAGCACATCTTCAACATGCGCCTCGACTTCGACGTGGACGGCGCCGACAACTCCGTCGTCGAGGTCGACACCGTGCCGCTGCCGCCCGGCGAGGCCAACCCGCATCTCAACGCCTTCGGCGGCACCGAGACGCTGCTGGCGAGCGAACAGCAGGCGCAGCGGATCATCGACCCGCTCAAGGCGCGCTACTGGAAGATCGTGAACCCCTCCAAACTCAACCGCTTCGGCCGGCCGGTGGCCTACAAGCTGCTGCCGGAGGCGAGTTCGCTCATGCTCGCCGCACCTGAATCACGTGTGGCGGTGCGGGCACGGTTCGCGCAGAAGCACCTCTGGGTCACGCCGTACCATCCCGACGAGATGCACGCGGCCGGCGACTACCCCAACCAGAGCACCGGCGAGGACGGGCTGGCGCGCTGGGCGGCGCAGGACCGCAGCATCACCGACACCGACGTGGTGGTGTGGCACACCTTCGGGGTATCGCACATCGCGCGGCCCGAGGACTGGCCGATCATGCCGGTGGAGCGCATCGGCTTCCAGTTGCTGCCCGTGGGCTTCTTCGACCGCAACCCGTCGCTGGACGTCCCGCCCCCGCAGGCGGCCTGTCACACCGGCGGCGACGACGGCGAATGAGATCGAATCCGGTCTCCGGCGCCGGGCCGTCCGCCGGCTCGCCGCCGCCGGGATTCGATTAGAAGATTCGACTAGAAACTGCACCCGACGAGGGAAGGGATCACCATGGACCATCGCAACCGGGACGACCCGCAATTCTTCGACGTGTTGGCCTTGCCGTGGGCAACGGTTCGCGGCGCGAAGTTCCTGCACGGTGTCGAGGCGCGCACCATGTCCGAGCGCCCCGAGACAGGATGCGGCAGCTACATGGTCAAGATGCCGGCGGGTTGGTCACACGTCGAGCAGGCCGACGAAGGGGCTTTGGAGATCTTCGTCGTGGAGGGCGACCTCACCGCCAACGGCCGCACCGTCGGCGCCGGGGGTTACGCGGCGGTTCCGAAGGGTTGCGGCCCGCTGGAACTCGCCACCGAGGGCGGCTTCTGTGCCTACGCCTTCTGGAACCCGGTCTGGGCGGAGGGCTACTACTACGACAGCCGGCCCTTCGTCGCCAAAGTCTGGGAGATCGACTGGATCCTCACCGAGATGCCGGGCCTGCGCCACGGCATCATGCACAAGTCCCTGCGCTGGCCGGACCCGGCCGAGGGCCTGTTCCACGGCGGCCCCGGCGGGATGCTGCGCTTCATCCACATGGCGCCCGGTTTCGGCGAGCCACGCCAGGAGGTCCACTGGGACACCTGGGAGGAGATGGTCTGGCTGGCCGGCGACCTGTTGATGCCCGAGCGGGGCATGCACGCCCCCGGATCGTTCCTGGCCAACCCGCCGGGACTGAAGCACGGACCGCTGCTGACCGCCCGGGGCAGCCTGCTGATGCTGCACTGCGAGGCCCCCATGGGCGCGCAGTTCTACGAGTTGACCAACGACGACGGCGAAGATGTCGGCGCTCAGTTGGTAGCGGACTTCCACGACGGCGAGTCGTGGCTGGAGTCGCCCCGCCACACCGACTGGGACCAGCGGCGCGAGCAGCCGATCTATCCGGGCACGACGCCTGTGTACGCCGTCCCCGACGACGCCTAGCGCGAGCGCCGGACCAGAGCAGCCCCGGACCAGAGCAGCCAAGGAGGGCACAGGACATGGCCGAGACGAGCAACGCCGATCTGGTGCGCAGCACCTACGACGCCTTCAACAGCCGCGACTTCGAGGCGGCGATCGAATGCGTGCACGAGGACCTGGACTGGACCGAGGTGGCCAGCGGGCGCCGCTACCAGGGACCGGAGGGGATGCTGCGGGAGTACCGCGAGTGGGCTCGGGCCTTCCCCGACGGCTCCGCCGAGATCACGAACCTCATCGAAGGCGGCGAGTGGATCGTTGTGGAGTTCACGGTGCGGGGCACGAACACCGGACCCATGATGGGCCCCGACGGCGAGATCCCGCCGACGAACAAGAAGATCGAGCTGCGGTCCTGCGACGTGCTGCGGGTCACCGACGGCCGTGTCGCCGGCGGACGCAGCTACTTCGATCTCAACACGGTCACACGCCAGGTCGCCGCAGACTGACCGCGGCCGCGAGCCGCCCGTCCCGCGGCCGCCCCGTCAGACGATTCCGTCGGCGGCCAACTCGGCCGACTCGCCGTCGCTGAGGCCCAGCAGGCCGGTCAGGATCTCCGCGTTGTGCTCGCCGAGTTGCGGGCCCGGCCAGCGCAGCCGACCCGGCGTCTCGGACAGCTTCGGCACCACGTTCTGCATCGGCAGTTCGCCGATCTCCGGATGCACGAGCTTCACGATGGCCTCGCGGGCCGCGAAGTGGGGGTCGGCCAGCATCTCCGGCGCCCGGTAGATGTGACCCGTGGGAACGCCGTGCCGGTCGAGGGCCTCGTTCAGATCCTCGGCGTCCAGGCCAGCGCTCCACGCGGCGATCAACTCGTCGAGTTCCGCCTGGTGGGCGCCGCGGGCCACGTGCGTGGCGTAGCGCTCGTCGCCGGCCAGTTCGGGCCGTCCCATCGCCTCGGCGAGCCGACCGAAGACAGTGTCCTGGTTGGCTGCGATGATGACCATCTGCCCGTCGGCTGTGGGGTACACGTTCGACGGCGCCACGTTGGGGATGATGGCCCCGCTGCGCTCACGGATGTACCCGGCCACGGCGTACTCGGGGATGAGCGACTCCATGACCGCCAGCACGGCCTCGTAGATGGCGGAGTCCACGACCTGGCCGCGGCCGGTGCGCTCGCGGGCGTGCAGGGCGCACAGCGCCCCGAGGCAGGCGAAGGTGGCCGCCAGCGTGTCGCCGATGCTGATGCCGACCCTGCTCGGCGGGGCGTCCGGGTTGCCGACCACATACCGCAGGCCTCCCATGGCCTCGCCGACCGAGCCGTAGCCGGGACGGCCGGCGTAGGGGCCGGTCTGGCCGAACCCGGTGACCCGCACCAGGATCAGGCGGGGGTTGATGGCCGAGAGCTCCTCGTAGCCGAGACCCCAGCGCTCCAGCGTTCCCGGGCGGAAGTTCTCCACCATGATGTCCGAGGAGGCGGCGAGGCGGCGCACGATGTCCTGGCCGCGGGGCTCGCGCAGGTTGAGGGTGAGCGACTTCTTGTTGCGGGCCACCACGGGCCACCACAGCGAGTGCCCCCCGGCCCGTTCCCGGCCCCACTGGCGCATCGGGTCGCCGACGCCCGGCTGCTCGATCTTGATGACCTCGGCGCCGAAGTCGGCCAAGAGTTGCCCGCAGAACGGTCCGGCGAGCAGGACACCTGTCTCCAGGACGCGCAGACCATCGAGTGCTGGGGTCATAGATCGCTCCGTCGGCTACTGCACGTCCCGCACTCGGTTCGCGACGGCCAGCAGCGGCACCGTCTGCGCGGGTCACGCTAGAGGTGGGCACCGGAACCGTCAAGGGCGCGGTCAGGCACCGCTGGAAGCGCCAGCGATCTCACGACAAGGCGCGCGGACTGTGTGTGTCGGGGAAGTGGCGCGCCGCTTGGGCACCATCGATCTGACCTTCGCTCAGCACAGCGCCGTCGAGGCCGCCGAAGCGCTGCTCGACCAGCCTCTCCTCGAGGACTGGGCCGACGCCGCCGCCTGCGAGATCATCCCTTTGGTGATCGTGACCGACAACGGCCCCGCCATGAAATCCGGTGCCGTGACCCGCTGGTTCGCCGCCCGCCCACACCTCACTCACGTCCGGACCTGCCACCGCGCGCCGTGGACCAACGGCGTCGTCGAGGTCGCCGCGGTTGGTGATGAAGGCGTGGTGGCACCAGTGCGACCAGAGTTCTCGTCGGCTCAGGGCGCAGAAGCGGATGCGGCGCACGACGAGGCGCATTTCGCGGCCCTCGCCGCAGCCCCCGCTGTGAGGGTGGTCTCGGCGACCTGCGCTTCGCCGCCTGCGGTGTAATCGATGGGCATCCAGCGGTCTTCGGGGATGGCGTCGATGGGGCTTTGACGTGGGGATACAGGGGGACAGTCATCGACCAGCGGACCTTGAGGCGGTCGAGGCGGTCGTAGCTGAAGAAACCCGAATCGGCGCGCACAGTCAGTTCGCCTGCGCCGCAGGCGCAGCGCGCCCGGGCGGCCGCCTCGACAGCAAAATGCTCCCCGCCGCTCTGGGAAGACCCGCCGCGCAGACGGCTGTGCAGGACCTCGCTGATCTCGGCGCGGACCGCCACGAGGGGGTGATAGCTGAGCTGCTCAGTGTGCCCGTAGGCGGCACCCGCCTTCTTCTTGCCGGCTACCTCACAGACCGTCGAGTCCATATCAGTCGAGTCCACATCAATCGTCAACGCTGCATCGCCGGGTCCGCCGCCAGCCCACACCCGCGGTGCGCGTGGCATGCTGACATCTCCATCGGTCGGTGCTTGTGCTTGCACCGGTCATCATGACCGGCACCGTGCACCGACCGATGGAACTCACACCCGCCAACTCCCGCAACTGGGATTCAGTTCCACGGCATCTACCCTGCCCTCAGTCGCAACCACGAGTAGAGATTGCCGAACTCGGTGGTTGTCTACGATGTGAAGGAACTCACCAACCGTCGCGAGCTATCGAGCAGCGGAAGTAGAGATTGCCCGGTTGATGTCTTTCGCTCTCTCAGCGGTGTCTGTCGCCCTCTCGGCGATGTCGCGGGCATCGTCGGCGCCCGCGCGCGCCTCACTGGCATGGTCCATGATGTCCCCGGCGATCCCCCCTATATAGGCACCGAGCATGCGGCTCCGCCCCGCGAGTTCGCGATCTGGACAGTGGGAGGCGACATCGCCCGCCAACACATCGGCCCCCCCGGCGAACGACAGGATCAGACCACTGTCGAAAGTCGTCAGACCATCAAGATCCCGAAGCTCTGCCAGATCAGAGAGAAGCACTCTGGTATCCGACCACACTTCAACAGTAGCGGGACAGAGTATGGCCGCAGCATCGGCTAAATCCCCCACGGACAGGGAGCCAAAGCCTGCGACATCATCGATGTCATCGGCGTTATTCTGAAGAGCGCCACTCAAACCAGTGAGCGCGAAAGCCAACGCGCCCGGCGCTCCCCGCTCCCACCACGGCACCCGCGGCTGCTCCGACAGGGACGGCTCCGCAGGCGGCAGAGGCGTCCCCTCAAGAGGCACCGGAGGCACATGTTCAGCGGTAACTGCTGATCCAAAGGACCCGCTCGAGGGTTCGGCGCATGTAGCGGTCAGCAGGACCGCCGTGGCTACGACTGCTGCTACTCCAACACCGCGCGATGGCTTCATGGGCTTACCGTAAGCGATCTGCCGACGGTGGAATGGCAGTCCGGTACGACTCCAAGCGTTTCGCGGGACTGGAGAATTTGCACTCCGCGCGCGAGCGACTGCGTGGTTCGCAGCACTCGGCACACAGGAGCAGAGAACGCTCGCTGAAGAACGTTCGTTACAGGGCGCTCAGGGCGGCGTCGTAGTCGGGTTCGTCGCTGATCGGGTTCACGAGTTGGGTGTGGGCGACGTTGCCGTCGGCGTCGATGACCACGACCGCCCGGGCGCACAGGCCTGCGAGGGGGCCGTCGGCGATCTGCACCCCGTAGGCGTCGTAGAAGTCCGGCGAGCGGAACGTCGAGGCACAGGCGACGTTCTCGATTCCCTCGGCGCCGCAGAAGCGTCCCGCCGCGAACGGCAAGTCGGCCGACACGCACAGCACCGCGGCGTCGGCGAGGGCGGCGGCGCGCTCGTTGAAGGCCCGCACCGAGGTGGCGCAGGTGGGCGTGTCGATGCTCGGGAAGATGTTCAGAACCACGCTCTTGCCGGCGAAGTCGCCGAGGCTCACCGCCTCCAGCCCGCCGCCGGTGAGGCTGAACGCCGGGGCCGCCGCCCCCACGGCGGGCAGCTCCCCGCCCGTATGCATAGTCATCCCGCGAAACTCGATCTCGGCCATGGCAGTTCCTCTCTCGTCGCCTACTGCGCTGCTGTTTTCTAGCCGATCCGCAACCCAATGCCTCCGGTCGCCGATGCCGGACGCCGAACCGGTACTGTGAGTCGAGAACATCGCCCCGGACGCCACCGGTGCCGCGCGCCCGCCTCGGCCCAGACCCGGCACCAGAGGAGACCATGAGCACCTACCGCCCGCCGCTGCGGGACATGCAGTTCGTTCTGGAGCACATCTGCGACGTGCGCTCGCTGGCCAAGCTGGATGCGTTCGCTTCGTTCGACCCCGACAGCATCCCCGACCTCCTAGCCGAGGCCGGCCGCTTCTTCTCCGAGGTCTTCGCGCCGCTGAACCGCACCGGCGACACCACCGCCAGCGTGCGCAACGACGACGGCAGCGTGACCACTCCGCCGGGGTTCCGGGAGGCGTACGAGGCCTACGTCGACGCGGGCTGGAGCGCCGCCGCCTTCGACCCCGAGTTCGGCGGGGGCGGCCTGCCCTGGACGGTCGGGCTGGCGCTGCAAGAGATGATGACGGCCTCCAACCTGGCGCTCTCGCTCTGCCCCCTGCTGACACAGGGCGGCCTGCACCTACTGGACCTGCACGGCAGCCCGGCCCAGCGGGCCGAGTACCTGCCGAAGCTGGTCTCGGGCGACTGGACCGCCACCATGCTGCTGACCGAGCCCCAGGCCGGCTCGGACCTGGGCGCCCTCACGACGCGGGCCGAGCGCAGCGCCGACGGCAGCTACCGCCTGGCCGGCCAGAAGATCTTCATCACCTGGGGCGAGCACGACATGGCCGCCAACACCATCCACTTGGTGCTGGCCCGCACCCCCGACGCCCCCGCCGGCTCCCGAGGCATCTCGTGCTTCATCGTGCCCAAGTACCTGCCCGACGCCTCCGGGCGGCCCGGCGAGCGCAACGACATCACCTGCGTCTCCCTCGAGCACAAGCTGGGCATACACGCCAGCCCCACCTGTGTGATGTCGCTCGGCGAGCGCGACGGCGCCGTGGGCTACCTCATCGGCGAGGAGAACATGGGCCTCGTCTACATGTTCACGATGATGAACAACGCCCGGCTCGGCGTCGGACTGGAGGGCGTCGGGGTGGCCGACCGGGCCTACCAGCAGTCGCTGGACTACGCCGTCGAGCGCCAGCAGGGTCGGCGGCCCGACACGGCGCCCACCGAGCGCGCCCCCATCATCAGCCACCCCGACGTGCAACGCATGCTGCTGACCCAGAAGGCCTACATCGAGGCCATGCGCTGCCTCTGCTACTACAACGCCACCGCCCTGGACCTGGCCCAGCACCTGCCCGAGGGCGACGAGCGGCGGGCCGCGCAGGAACTGTGCGACCTGCTGACACCGCTGTCGAAGGCCTGGTGCACCGACGTGGCGAACGAGACCACATCGGTGGCTCTGCAGATCCACGGCGGGATGGGATACGTGGAGGAGACGGGCGCCGCTCAGTACTGCCGGGACGTGCGCATCGCCGCCATCTACGAGGGCACCAACGGCATCCAGGCCATCGACCTCGTCGGCCGCAAGCTGCCGATGCGCGACGGGGCCGTGGTGCACGAGTTGCTGGACCGCGTCGCCGACACCGCCGAAGAACTGCAACCCGACCTGGCGAGGTTGCGGGCGCCGCTCACCGAGGCCGTCGCCGCCGCCCGCGCCAGTACCGACTGGCTGCTGGCGCATCCCGGCGATGCCGCACTGGCGGGCGCCGCGCCGTACCTGCGACTGCTGGCCAGCGTGGTGGGCGCCTGGCTGCTCGCCCGGTCGGCCCAGGCCGCCCGCAGCGAACTCGCCGCGGGAGCCACCGGAGCCGAGGCCGAGGCCCTCGAGGCCAAGCAGGTCACCGCCGAGTTCTTCTGCCGGCAACTGCTGCCGCCGGCGGTGGGCCTGGCGCCCGCGGTCACCGGCGGGGCCGAGATCCTGAAGTCACTCAGCGCCGCGCAACTGCGCTGAGTGAGCAGGGCGCGCCGACGCTAGGCAGTCGGTTCGGTGATGTCGAGTTGACCCTCTATGCGCGCCAACCGCTCCCCTTGGCTGCCCACGCGGTCAACCAATCGGTCGACGGCAACCCGCAGATCGCGTATGTCCAGCTTCAGCCAACCGAACAGCACCATCATCAGGCCCGCCAGACCCGCGAACTGTCCCCAATCCATACTTCCTCCTTGAGATCACGGTCGCCTCGGGGAAGCTCGGCGAGCTTACCCGCCTGGATGGCCGCGGTGGCTCAGCCGTCGGTGATCCTGCCCACAGGCATCGTTGCGTCCAGAGTGCCGTCGGGCGCAGTGGCGGCGCACACGAAGCGGGTCAGCGGGGCGAACTCGCCGGTCTCGGGGAACGTGACGATCATGATCCGCACCCCGTTCTCAGCCACGATCATGCGGTAGCGGAAGTCGGCGGTGGCGTTCGGGCCCTCCTCGGTCTCGTGGCCGTCGTGGGCCAGGACGCCGGCCGCCAGCAACCGGGGCGCGGCGGCACCGGACACCAGCTGTAGGTCAGAACCCCCGGTGCCGACGTTCACCGGTTCGTCGGGGCCGTAGCCGGGCGAGGTTCGCAGAGCCACACCCGCCTCGTCGGTGACGATCACCTCGAAGTCGCTGTCGGTGGTGTTGGTCACACGGAAGACAACGCTCTCGCCGGGCACCACGCTGAAGTCCAGCGGATCGCAGCCCGCCGCAGTTGCGGAGATCTCCACCGGGCGCGGCGGCGGTAGTTCCTCGTCGTCGCCGAGGAACAGAATCATCGCCACGGCCACCCAGGCCAAGCCGGCGGCGACGGCCCCCCACAGCACGATGCGCCACAGGCGGGTGCGGTCGGGCTTGCGGCGCCGCCGTCGCCGTTGCGCGCCCGCACTGGGCTGCGCCTTGGCACCACCGGCGGTGGCCCGAGAGCGGGAAGCGCCCGAGCCGCCGACCCGCTTCTTCGACGGACCGGTGCTCATCCCTGCTGCGGGACGGCCTCGGGGTGCTCGGGAGGCACACCCACCGCCCCCGAGCAGGCCGCGCCGGGCTCGGGCGCCGTCGGACCGTCGAAGAGGTACACGTCCAGGAACTGATCGAAGCGAGGATCCTGCATCGAGTCCAGGTGGAGTTGGCGTGCCCAGGCGCTGAGCACCAACGGTGACGCTTGGTCCTCGTACGGCGAGACCAGGATGTGCGACGACTGCGCGGCCAACACCTGCAACGCACCGAGCGTCTCAGCCCCCACGTCGGAGCGATAGGTAACCCAGACCACTCCGTGCTCCAGGGAATGGACGGCCAACTCGTCCAGCACGGGCACGGTGTAGAAGCCGCAGTTGAGCCAGATCCCCAGGTGAGGACCACCCGCGGGCGGCGCCGTTGGGTAGTCGACGTCGTGACGCACGTGCTCGTTGCTCGTCACCGGCACGACGACGACCCCCTCGACGCCCTCGGGGGCGTCGCCGGCGCCCTCGGGCGACTCCGGCGGCGGCAGCGGCGCGGACGACTGGGCCATCGTCGACACCGTGGGCAGGACATCGTCCAGGTCGGCACCGACCCGGCCCCCGCCGGCCGCGGGCGGTTCGGGAGCCACCGAAGCGGGTGGCGGGGCCGCCTCGGCCGGCGGCGACGGCGCGGCTGGCAGGGGATGCGGCTCGGTCCCGCCGGAGGTTTCGGGCTCGGCTTCGCCGGTTGCGCTGTTCCCGCTCGCCGGCGGCGAGGGTTGGGGCACCGGGCCGGCGTCACTCCCGCCGCAGGCGGCACCCAGCACCAGGATCGCCGCCAGTAGCGGCGGCCTCCACACCTGCGGGGTTCCTCGGCGCATCCTCAGTCTCGTCGTCTCCTCGTCGTGGGTCGCCTGCGGGCCGCGGCCCCGCCGGCAGACGGCTCGCGCCCCGAGTCCGGCAAGAACCGGCGCCGGCGCTACGGCTGACCTTCTCCCGGACCTTACGGGAACTTGCAACCGAAACGGCGGGCGGGGCGCCGGATGCCGCTCCCGAGAATCGACGCTCTGGCCCAGGAGCCGGGAATCGGCACCCGGGAGTCGACGCCCGGGAATCGGCACCCGCGGCACGCGCGGCCGGCGCACACACCTTCCACTCCCCCGGATCTAACCTCCGAACCGTGCCAGGACAGACCGAGCCAACCCGGACCGGGCCAGTACAGGCCACGTCACCACAGACCGATCCGCCGCGACCGCAGCGCCAGCCCGATCGGCGGCCGCGTACCGGACCGGACGCTCCGCCGGGCGCAGGCCGTTACCCGCCCCGACCGGGCGCCGTGGCGGTCGTGACGGGCGGAGCGAGCGGCATCGGGGCGGCCCTGGCCCGGCGCCTCGCTGCCGACGGCGCCCGGGTGGTGGTCGCCGACCTCGATGCCGCCGACGCCGAGGAGGTGGCGGCGGCAATCGGCGGGCAGGCCCGCTTCCTGGACGTCGCCGACCCGGCTGCAACCCGCGAGCTGATCGACGGCGTGGAGCAGTCGCTCGGCCCTGTGGAGATCTACTGCTCGAACGCCGGCCTGCTGGTGCCCGGAGGCCTCGAAACGGCATCCGCCGACTGGCAGCGGAGTTGGGAGGTCCACGCGATGGCGCACATCCACGCGGCGCGGGTGCTGCTGCCCCGCTGGACCGAACGCGGCGGCGGCACCTTCGTGGTGACCGCCTCGGCGGCGGGCCTGCTGACCCAACTCGAATCGGTCTCCTACGCCGTCACCAAGCATGCGGCGGTCGCCGTCGCCGAGTGGCTGGCCATCAGCTACGGAGACCGCGGCGTCCAGGTCGCCGCGTTGTGCCCGCAGGCGGTGCGCACGCCGTTGCTGGAGGGCGCCGGCGGCGGCCCTGCACAGGCGGCGTCACCCGGTGACGGCGCGGTGCACCGGTCGGCCGCGGCGGCCGACGGGGTGCTGGCGCCCGATGCGGTCGCCGACGCCACCGCCGAGGCGCTGCGCCAGGGCCGGTTCCTCGTCCTGCCGCACCCGGCGGTCGCGACCTACGCCAGGCGCCGAGCCGACGACCCCGATCGCTGGTTGGCCGGCATGCGGCGCCTCGCCCAGCGGCTGTCGGACTAGCGACGGCAGCCGCTCACTCCGCCGGGGCCGAGTCCCCCGGCGGGGCCGAGCCCTCCGGCTTCAAGAGTTCCGCCAGTCCCTGCATCACCGCCGCCGCCACGCGCTCGCGGTCGCTGCGCTCATCCGGCGCCAGCGGCGCCAGCGACTCCACCAGCACGCGCACCGTCGGCCGGCGGCCGACCCGCAGGCGCGGCAACCGGCGACCCAGGGGCCACACCTCGTCGGTGCCCGTGATGGCGCACAGCGCCAGCGGGGCAGCGCTGCGGGCCGCCAGGATGCCGATCCCCGCGCCCGGTGGCCCGACACCGTCGGGGCGCTCCTCAGCAGGGATCACGCGCCCCTCGGGCATGATGACCACCGACTCGCCGCGCTCGAGAACCTCGAGGCAGGCCTTGACGCCGCCTAGGGCGGCCCGACCGGCCTCCATCGGGATGCAACCCCCCGCCCGCAGCAGCCGACCTATCAACCAATGGTCGAAGTAGCGCTTGGCGACCACGATGTGCATCGACGCCCGGTAGCTCCAGAAGAGGCGGAACCCCACCACGATGTCGAACATGCTGCGATGGTTGCCGGCGAAGATCGTCGGCGCCGGCGCCGGCAGCACCTGCGGCAAGTCCCAACGCGCCAGCAACGCCGCAGGCAGGCGGACCGCCGTCGCCAGCAGGCCGAATCTGCGGTGGCAACCGGTCCGGTGACCGCTGGAGGGCCGCATCGGCGGCATCGTAGAGGCCTCTTCGGCGGCCTCCGAACCGAATACGCTGGGGAACGAGCGGGAGGTGAACCACTGGCACCGACAGCACTCCCCGACGGAGCGGATCTTCCCGGCACCCCGCAGCAGCCGGCCCGCCTCGACGTCACCGTCAGCGGCATGACCTGTGGTGCCTGCGCGACCCGCATCGAGAGCGAGCTGCACGCCACCGAGGGCGTCTCCGCCGCCCACGTCAACTTCGCGGCCAACCGCGCCAGCGTGGCCTACGACCCGGATCTGCTGAGCGAACGCGATCTGCTGGATCGCATCGCCGGCCTCGGGTACCGGGCCACGCCGGGTGAACTCCACCTCGAAGGCGCCGAGCCCTCCTGGCCCTCCGCGAAGGCCCTGGCGGCGACGCTGGTCCTGGCGGCGGCCTCGATGGTGGTCTCGTCCGTCGCGGCGCTGCGCTTCACGGGCTGGGAGTGGCTCGTGCTGGTGCTCACGATGCCGGTGGTGCTGAGCGGCGGGATGGTGTTCCACCGTCCCGGCTGGCGCGCGGTGCGGCGGGGGCACGCCACCATGGACACGCTGGTGTCGCTCGGGTCGCTCACAGCCTGGGGATGGTCGGCGGCCATCACCGTCGGCGGCCAAGACGGGCACGTCTACTTCGACACGGCGGCGGTGATCGTGGCGGTCGTGCTGGCGGGCCGCCACCTGGAGACGCGTGCGCGGAGGCGGGCCGGCGACGCCATCGGCGCGCTCGTGGGCCTCAGCGCGGGCACCGTGCGCCTGCCTGACGGCAGTGACATCCCGCCGTCGCAGTTGGTGGTCGGCACGCGGTTCCTGGTACGACCCGGTGAGCGGATCGCCGCCGACGGCGTCGTGGCCGAGGGGCACTCGGCGGTCGACACCTCGATCGTGACCGGCGAGCCGGTACCTACCGAAGTCGCTCCCGGCGACGAGGTGACCGGCGGGACGCTCAACACGCACGGATCCCTGGTGGTGGAGGCCCGCCGCGTGGGAGCGGACGGCACTCTGGCCCAGGTTGTGCGGTTGGTGGGCGAGGCGCTGTCACGCAAGGCGCCGATCCAACGCCTCGCCGACCGGATCTCCGCGGTCTTCGTGCCCGCCGTCGTCGTCGTGGCCGTCGCCACCTTGGTGGCCTGGCTGCTCCTGGAGTCCGCCGGAGCCGCCATCAGTCCCGCAGTGGCGGTGCTCATCGTGGCCTGCCCGTGCGCCCTGGGACTCGCCACGCCGGCGGCGTTCATGGCCGGGAGCGGCCGAGGCGCCCGCATGGGTGTGATCATCCGGGGTCCCGACGCCCTCGAGGCGGCGCGCCGCATCGACGTGGTGGCGCTCGACAAGACCGGCACCGTGACCGAGGGGCGCCTCGAGGCAGTGGCCGTCGAGACCGCAGAAGGGATCGACACCGCCGAGTTGCTGGCGACGGCAGCAGCACTGGAAGCCCGATCGGAGCATCCCGTCGCAGCAGCCGTCGTGCGAGCCGCAGCCGGCCGGCCTCCCGGAGATCCCGGGACCGGCGACGGGCGGCTCCCCGGGCGGCTCTCCGGGCGGCTACCCGAGGGCGGGTTCGACGTGGCGGACTTCTGCAACCTTCCGGGTTTCGGCGTTCAGGGGCGTCTGGTGCGGGCGGGCGCACCTGCCGGCTCGACGCCGGCCGAGGGGGAACCCGCGACCGGCGACCCGGACGAGGTCAGCCTCATGGTGGGGCGCGCCCAACTCTTCGAGCAGGTACCGGCGACACTGGAGCGGGCCGCTGCCGACCACGCCGCCGCGGGGCGCACGCTCGTGTTCGTGGGCGGCAACGGATCGGCGTGGGGTTTCCTTGCGCTGGCGGACCGCGTGAAGCCGTCGAGCGCCGCGGCGGTGGCCGACTGGAAGCGAGCCGGCATCGAGGTCGTGCTCCTGAGCGGCGACAACAGGGCAGCCGCGGAGCAGGTCGGGCGGCAGGTGGGGATCGATCGCACCCTCGCCGAATTGACGCCCGCCGGCAAGGTGGCCGAGATCGAGCGCCTGCAGGCCGCCGGGCAGCGCGTGGCGATGGTGGGCGACGGCGTGAACGACGCCCCGGCCTTAGCGGCCGCCGAGGTGGGCGTGGCCGTCGGCACCGGCGCCGACGTGGCCGCCGAGGCCTCGGACCTGACCCTCGTGGGGGACGATCTGCGGCTGGCGGTGGACGCTCTGGCCCTCGCCCGGCGCACGCTCGGGACCATCCGGGGCAACCTGTTCTGGGCTTTCGTCTACAACACCGCCGCCATCCCCCTAGCGGCGGTCGGGCTGCTGCGTCCCGAGATAGCCGCCGCGGCCATGGGGCTATCCTCGCTCTTCGTGCTCGGGAACTCGTTGCGCCTCAACCGTTTCTCGGGTCTGCGCGCGTGAGCCCGGACGACCTGTCGCCCAGCGGCGGGCAGATCCCCCTCGACGGGCCGTACTACGACCTGCTGCGCCCCGGCGCCGAACTCCCCCGCCAGCCGGGCGTGACCCTCGACAGCGGCCTCTGCGCCGTCTACCAGGCGCTTGTCGGTGAGCGGCTCCCGCTGGTGCAGAACCGGCGGATCTGCGCGGAGGTGACCGGCTCGGATGCGCCGCTGGTCAGCCCCGGCCTCATCATGGCGCTGTCGGTGGGCCACACCACCACCGTCAGCCGGCGCGTCGTCGCCAACCTGTTCTACCGGGACGTGCGCCTGCCGCACCCGGTGTTCCAGGGCCAGACCCTGGACACCACCGTCGAGGTGCTGGCGATGCGCGACGGGCGCCCCCGCCCCGACCGGCCGCCGCGAGGCATGGTGCTCGTGGCCTGCGAGAGCACCGCCGACGGCACCCCGGCGGCGACCTACCAGCGCTGCCCGCTGCTGCCCGCTAGGGGGACGGACCTGCCGGGGTTCGCCGACGACATCGGCAGCGGCGCCGACACCGACCATCCCACCGGGGGTATCGACTTGGACGCCTGCGCAGAGTCGGTGCCGGGCGACTGGCGGCTCTCGCTGCTGGGGCCGCCCGACACCTGGGAGGTCGGCAGGACGGTGACCGATCCGCTGCGGGACTACATCGACAACACCCCGGCGCTGCTGCACCTCACGCACAACCTGGCGTTCGTGCACCGAGACGCCGAGGTCTCCCCCTACGGGAAACGCCTCGTCAACGGCCTGCAGGTGGTCGGCATGGCGCAGGCCTCCCTCAGCCGGGTGCTGGCAGGCATGGTCACGGTCGTGGCCTGGGGCTACTGCAACCACACCGGCCCGGTCTTCGAGGGCGACCTGCTGTCGTTCTCGCACACGCTGCTCGGCGAGATCCCCGCAGGCCAGGGACGGCTGCGGGCCGTCCGAACCGAAGCGACCGCCCATCGCGACGACGGAGGGGCTCACGTCCTGGACTGGACCCTCGCCGCCGTCACCCCCTGATAGAGCCCCTCAGGGCGCCACCGCCCATGGGATGCTGAAAACTGGATCCTCCTCCAAGACCGCCTTCACGAGGAACCGCCTGCCGATCGAACTGCGGAAGCCGGCTGCGCGGGCCTGGTGCTCGTCGTCGAAACAGCCCACGAACTCCGGGCGACGACGTCCGTCGGTCGGCTGCACAAACAGCGCCCAACGGCCGGCGTCGGTCGCCAACATTGCCGAGCGACGCTTGGTGAACGCCTCTTCTAGGCGGTCGAGCACATCGGTAGAGGCCACACCGCATTGTTGCACGTGTCGTGGACGCCATCGCTGATCGAAAGTAGTCGCCCCCCGGTGAGAAGCGGACCAATTGCCGATCCATGCCAGAATGGCCCCGATGACGGTGGGATGCCTCGCGAGAGTCCGCGCCTCCGCCCTGGCAGTCCTGCTGGTGACCGGAGCGTGCGGGGGAAGCGACGACAACCTCGATGAGGCTGCTGCGACTGCCGTGGCGGCCCGCATCGACGCGGCGCAAGAACGCGTGACCTCCTCACAGACGACGGCTTACATGACGGTCCGGCTAGACATCCCGGGCGAACCCGAGATCGCCATAGACGATTTGCCGGTGTCGACCGTCACCGGGGTCGGCGACCTGACACGCACCGAGACGGACGGCGCAGCCATCGCGGCGTTCAGGCGCGAGTTCGCGAGGGACTGGACCGACCCGGAGTTAGCGAGTCTCCCGGACATGGAGACGATCCGCGACGGCGAGGAGCGCGTCTACCTGAAGCTGGCGCCGCTCCTGGTATTCGGTTCGACGAGCTGGCAGCCGTGGCTGAGGGAGACAGCTCGCCAACATGGCACCGGTTTCGGACATCTGTGGGGCCTCGAGGATCTCACCGGTGGCTCTCCGCGAGACGCGGTGGCAGACTTGGGCATGACGCCGCGAATCGATTCGGCGTCGGGCTATCTGGAGTGGCTGACAGCAGGTTTCCTGGACGGATCCTTACTGGAGATCCGCCGCGAGGAACGGACCCTGATCGCGGGAGTCGAGACCCACGGGTACTCCTTCGTATTCGACGCGAGAACTCATGTGGGACTTCCGGCCGTTGTGCAAGACAGTCTCGCCAATTATCTCGGTGGCGGCGAGCCCCCCGCTGGAGGTGTCCTGAGCGGCATGACCGAGCCGGTTCCGTTCGCGTACACCGTCTACATCGATGAGGCCGACTTCATTCGCCGGTTCGCCATCACCATGGACATGTCAGAAGTCGTTACCGCGGCCCTGGAAGACCTCGTCCGACTCGGAGAGTTGCGCGACGACAAGTTGCAGTACCTGAGCCTGCTCGAGGCCTACTTCTCGGTCCGATTCGACACCATTGCCCTGAACGATCCGTCGCTGGTCGTGGAACTGCCCGATCCATCCGTGGTAGTGGAGCTACCCGATCCGTCGTAGGTGGACAACTCGCACTGACGCCCGGTTTGACTGCTCGTCCCCTACCCCCTGAGCAGCGAGCGGACCAACTCCGGGGTGGCCGGCAGTTCCGTCACCGCACCCGGGCGCCCGATGGCGTCGTCGATGGC